>Ga0256827_10000045_pt1 | contig 60733 bp, 126 predicted proteins | sample CV84metaG_FD_185977 | JGI IMG/M metagenome (GOLD analysis project Ga0256827, IMG submission 185977) | Hydrothermal vent microbial communities from East Pacific Rise, Pacific Ocean - CV84 | ecosystem: Environmental > Aquatic > Marine > Hydrothermal vents | place: Pacific Ocean: East Pacific... | reverse complement strand
GTTTTAGTTGATTTCACTAGAAATGGAAATGATTATAATAAAGAATGGGGTACAATTAAATATAAAAATAATAATGTTCTTTGTATTGAATTTGAAAACAATATACAAGGTCATGATGGATTTTCAGCTGGGTGTAGAGGAAAAAGTGGACATTGTTGGTATTTTAAAAATAATAGTAATGAAAGTTATAATTTATTTATAATGAAAATAAAAAAATAACATATTATAAATTTTGTATTTTTATTTGATCCGTCCAGGCAAAAACAATTTTTATTTTTATAACTTATTCATTTATAATATATTACAATATATATAAATTTATTAAAATTTTGTAATACATATATGAAATATTTTTATTAATATAATTTTTTATTTATATTTATATTATGAAAAATATAGATTTTAATAACTGGGATTTATTAGATAAAGAAAATATTAAAAATAGAAAAAAATATAAGATTAAATTAAAAGTATTAATTGGAATTATATTTTATATTATAAATTTAATATTTATATTTCAATATATGGAATATAGTAAAGTATCATCTCTTTTTGGTTTTTTTATATTTTTAGATATTTTATTTACAATAATTATATCATTATATAACATAATATTTAATAAATGGACAATTAAATTCTTTTTATACATGAAAAAGTTATTAAATAAAGAAATTAATATTTAATATTAATATATATTTATTATGAAATATATTAAGAGATTAAATATAGATTTTAATAATTGGGATGAAATCAATGAATATAAATATAATATAGGAGATAGAGTAGTACTTATTATTAATAATCCTGTTTACATAGATATTTATAATAGTGAATGTGATTATATAACAAAAGATGAACATTACAATTTAGGTCAAACACATATAAAAATAGGTAGATCATTTATAATAGAATACATATGTACTAATAAAGATATTACATATTTAAAATTTAAAAATCATTGGCCTTGGTTTTTTGCTGAAGATTTCGCGAGATATAAGTAAAATTTAATAAATTTAGAATGAAGTACATAAAGAAATTAAATATAGATTTTGATAATTGGGATGAAACCATTAAAAATAAATATAATATAGGAGATAGAGTATTAGTTATTAATAATAATAATGATTTATTATATATAAATAGACATTCAATAAATTGTAATAATACAAATTATGTAACAAAAAATGATTCATTTTATATAAATAGTACACAAATGAAAGAGGATGAATTACTTATAATAGAAAAAATTTGTACTATTAAAGATATTACATATTTAAAATTCAAATATTATTGGCCTTGGTTTTTTGCTGATGATTTTAAAATCGCGGAATAAATTTATTATATATACTAATATGAAATATATTAAGAAATTAAATATAAATTTTAATAATTGGGAAGAAGTTGAATACGAACAAAATTATCAAATAGGAGATGAAGTAATTCTTATTATTAATAATCCTATTTACATATTAAAAGAATCGAATAAATGTGATTATATAACAAAAGATTCTAAAATAGGTCATACATTTTTAACAAAAGGAAATTTATTTATAATAAAGAATATATGTACTAATAAAGATATTACATATTTAAAATTTAAAGATCATTGGCCTTGGTTTTTTGCTGAAGATTTCGCGATATATAAGTAAAATTTAATAAATTTAGAATGAAATACATAAAGAAATTAAATATAGATTTTGATAATTGGGAAGAAGTTGATTTAGATGATAAAGGACCAATTAAATTTAATAAATCAGAAGAATATTATAAGAAGTTAGTAGGTAAAAAAGTTAAAATAATTAAAAACACAATATATTATGATAATGGTGATAATAATCCTAAAGATATTATAGGAATTATTATAAGGTTTGATTCATATGATTATAAATATACTAGTTCAAAATATTATTTTAGAGTAAAATGGAATAATGGAAAATTAAATTCATATAGAATAAATGATTTGGAATTAGTATAATTTGATTCGTCCAGGCAAAAACAGTTTTTATTTTTATAACTTATTCATTTATAATTTATTATAATTAATAAATTTATCATAAAATCGCGAGAATACGGATAAAATTAATTAATATTATAAATTAATATATAAGAAAAGAATAGAAAAGATATAATAAATGAAATATATTAAAGAATTAAATATAAATTTTAATAATTGGGAAGAAGTTGATTTAGATGATAAAGGACCAATTAAATTTAATAAATCAGAAGAATATTATAAGAAGTTAGTAGGTAAAAAAGTTAGAATAAAAAAAAGTTCTAATTTTTACTATGAAGATTCACCTGTTAACCCAGCTGATATAAATGGTATAATTTATAAATATCGTATAAAATATTATTTTATTCCTTCTACTTTTTCACAAAGTGATAATAATTATTATTTTGTAGTAAAATGGAATAATGGTAAAATAAATCAATATAGAATAAAAGATTTAGAATTAATATGAAATACATTAAAGAATTAAATATAGATTTTAATAATTGGGATGATATTAATAATGATACTATTAAATTTAATAATTTATATAAAAAAATAAAAGTTGGGGATAAAATATTAGCTATTATTAATAATAAACAACAGATTTGGTATAGTATTGAATTAAAAAAAAATAAAAGATTATTAATTAAAAACCACAATGATTATTATATCATTGATAAATATTCTAATATACAAATTTATGATATAAAAAATATAAAAATGCCATGGAGACCAAATCCAATAATATTATAAATAGAAAAATTAAAATATTAAAGTTCTAATTCCTTTATTAATCTCCACTATAACCATAAGCATATATATTATTATTATCCATTAAAATAATAAATGCTAATATATCTACATCATCTGTATCAACACTATAAAATATAAATTTAAGATACTGAACATCAATTGATTCATTAATTAAAAAAACTACTTCATCATGAGATTTACACCATTTAATTAATTCTTTATAATTTGAAACAAATTCATTAGCTTTATTTGTTTCAAATTGATAAATATTATAACCACCAACTAATTTAGATAAATTATATTCTGCTTTTAATATATTCATTTTTATTTAAATATAATTATTAATAATTATATAAAAAAATTTATATATACCATATATGAAATACATTAAAAAATTAAATATAGATTTTAATAATTGGGAAGAAATTGATAATGAATTTCTTATACCATATTTATATGAAATTGAATATAATAAATTTATTAATTTTTTAAGATATGAAGAAATTTATGATAAATTTGTAAATAATTTAAAAAATTATGATTTAACTAAAAATTTTTTATGGATAATATCTGTAGATAAATATGATAAATTTTTTTTAGTAGATAAACCGATAACATGGATAACTTCTTCATTTGATTGGGGACATACTAATGATGGATATATATATTGGGCTAAAATTAATGATAAATGGGGGAATATTTTATATAATTAATATCATAACCATAAACATATATAAATAAAAAAATTTATATATACACATATGAAATACATTAAAAAATTAAATATAGATTTTAATGATTGGGAAGAAATTGATAATCATGAAATTATAATAAATAAAAAAATTAATGATGTAGATAAAAGTATATTAAATGTAAATGATATAATTATAGCTAATTTTAGAATTGAAAATTTTAATTACACAAATGAAATTGGAATAATTAAATTCATTAATAATAATAAACTATGTATTGATTTTAAAGATAGTAAACAATTTCATGGACATAAAGGTGGTGGTTTAGGTTATAATTGTTGGAACTTTAATCCTAATTTATATAATTGGAATCTTTATATACAAAAAATTATTAAAAATAATTAATGAAATATATCAAACAACTTAATATAGATTTTAATAATTGGGATGAATATAATGATGATATTAATTCGTTTCTTAATAGAGATATATATAATAAATTTAAAATAGGTGATATTATTGAATGTGATATCGAAACCCCATCTAAAAGAAAACATATAACTGGTACTATTAAATGTTTAGAAGATAATGATGTTCTTATTGAATTTAATGATGATATAAATGGTCATAGTGGTGAAAGTGATTGTAGATGTCATAATTATAATTGCTGGTGGTATGATGATAATGATTATTTATATATACACAAAATTCATAAAATAAATTAATAAATGAAATATATTAAAAAATTAAATATAGATTTTAATAATTGGGATGAATATAATGATGATATTAATTCGTTCATTAACAAAGATATATATAATCATCTTAATGAAGGTGATATTATTGAATGTGATATCGATATACCATCTAAAAGAAAACATATAATTGGTACTATTAAATGTTTAAAAGATAATGATGTTCCTTATTGAATTTAATACTTATGTAAATGGTCACAGTGGTGGAAAATGTAAATGTCGTAATTATAATTGTTGGTGGTATAAAAATGTTGACAGTTTATTATTTATACATAAACTTATTAAAAAATCGCGAGATATATTAAAATAAATTAATTCATTTATAAATTGTTATAAATAATTATTGATAAATTAATTTATTTTTATCTATATCATAATAAGATCTATAAAGTTGATACCATTTAGTATGATAAATAAAAATATTATTATTTTTATTTTCAACAATAACATATATATTTTCTTTATGATATTTACTTATAGTGTTACAAGCATTAACTTTAATTTCTTTAGGATAATAATTATATATTATATTTAATAATAATATACAAAATTCATTAATATTTTTATTTTTATTGATAAAAAACACAGCTACTTTATTAGAATTAAATCGACTAAGAAGATGATTTTCTATATTATTATTATTAACTTCATCCCAATCATCAAAATCTATATTTAATTTTTTAATGTATTTCATATGTGTATATATAAATTTTTTTATTTTATTAAAAAATCGCGAGATATATTAAAATAAATTAATTCATTTATAGATTGTTATAAATAATTATTGATAAATTAATTTATTTTTATCTATATCATAATAAGATCTATAATATCTATAAATTCTATCAACTGTATGATAAATATAAATATTATTAAATTTATCAAATATAATAACAACATATATATTTTTTTTATGATATTTATTTTTATCTATAATATCACAAGCATTAATTTTAATTTCTTTATTAGGAAAATTATTATATATTATATTTAATAATAATTTACAAAATTCATTAATATTTTTATTCTTATTAATAAAAAATACAGTTATTTTATTAGAATTAAATTGATTAAGAAGATGATTTTCTATATTTACATCTTTATATTCTTCCCAATCATCAAAATTTATATTTAACTTCTTAATGTATTTCATATTATGTATATATATAAAATTATGGTCGGATACTATATTATAAATTTGAATATCTGAATATTTATCAATTATATGATAATTATTTTTATTTTTTATCATTAATTTTTTATTTCTTTTTTGTACAATTGTATAATAATTTCGTTTATGATTTTTAATACTAGCTAGTATTTCATATCCTATTTTTACTTTATCATATAAATGATTAAATTTAATTGTTTGATTATCAATTTCATCCCAATTATCAAAATTTATATTTAATTTTTTAATATATTTCATAACCTTATATATTAATAAAATCATATATAAAATTTTGAATATTAATATTTATATTATTCTTTTTAATATTTTAAAAAATCGCGAGATATATAAAAAAATATTATAAAATATAAAAAATGTTATAAAAAATATATTATATATACATATATGAAATACATAAAAAAATTAAATATAAATTTTAATAATTGGGATGAAATTATTACAGGTTATTCATTAAGTGATATAATTAATAAATTAAAAGTAAATGATAGAATAAATGTATCTTTTACTAAAAATGAAATAACATATAAAAATATATGGGGTGTTATTAAATATAAAGATAATAATAATAATGAAATATGTATTGAATTTGATAAAAATATAAAAGGTCATAATGGCTATGAAAAATGTCATGGAAAACTTGAACATTGCTGGTATTTTAGTACATATAGCCATTATGGTAGTTATAATTTATATATTTATAATATAATTAAAAATTAATTATTTTTTATTAAATTTATAACAACCTATAAATAAATTTATTATAAAATGAAAAACTGTTTTGACCTGGACTGATCAAATTAATGATTTAAATTATTTTATAATATGTTTCATAATAATATTTTATTTTATTTATATTAAAATTACATTTCATACATGAATTTTTAATTATAGAAATTAATTTAGTTACATTAAAAATTGAAAAATAATATTTATTTTTATTATTAATATTTACTTCATTAAATATTTGATATATTATATCTTTAACATCATCATTTAAATATTCCATATGATGACAATAATAATCAATAAATTTATAAACTAAATTAAATTCATATTTATAAATTTTTTTCTTTATATTATTATTTGAACTAATTATAGAATTTCCAGTCATAACTTTTAAATAACATAATAAATCTATTGTTATTGGTGGTAATTCATAACTATCCCAATCATCAAAATCTATATTAAGTTGTTTGATATATTTCATGTTTTTATATATTAAATTTAATTTATATAATTAATATATATACTTATATGAAATATATTAAGGGATTAAATATAGATTTTAATAATTGGAATGATTACGATAATGTTGATGAATTTAATATTGGTGATAAAGTTAGAGCAAAGTATTATCAAACATATTTATATCCAAAATTAAGTTGTTCAGAAACAAGGTTAAAATATTCAAAAGACTATTATGAAAAATGTAGTTTTTTATTTGATAAAGAATTCACAGTTACAGATATTTGTTATAATGATTTCATTAAAATTAATGGATATAGTGTATGGTTTGAAAATAAAAGTTTTGAAAAAATATGAAATATATCAAACAACTTAATATAGATTTTAATAATTGGGATGAAGCTAATGAATTTAATATTGGTGATAAAGTTATAGCAACAAGATCTCAATTATTTTTATGTGATGATAATCTTAGTAGATATTGGTTTAATTTATCATGTTCAAATATTAGAAACTTATCAGAAATTCATCATTTAGAAATTAATTCTTTATTCGGTAAAAAATTAACCATTGTAAATGTTTGTGAAAATTATATTAAATTAAAAGGATATAGAGTATGGTTTTTAATTGATACATTTAAAAAAATATAATAATATATGAAACACATAAAGAAATTAAATATAGATTTTGATAATTGGGATGAAGCTATTATAAATAAATTTAATATTGGTGATAAAGTAAAAGCAATAGATTATCAAATATATTTAGAGGATGAATGTGATTGTTCAGAAATTCAAAATTTATCAATACATTATTTTTTAGAAACTAATATTTTATTCGGTAAAAAATTAACCATTGTAAATGTCTGTGAAAATTACATTAAACTAAAAGGATATAGAGTATGGTTTTTAATTGATACATTTAAAAAAATATAATTATAAACATTTATCATATTTACCAACCTTTATTATAATATGTTATAAATGAATATATTATAAAAATAAAAACTGTTTTTGACTGGACGGATCAAATTAATTTTTATTATATTTCTATATTAAATATTTACATAGATGTAAATATTTATATCATTTTTACATCTATGTAAATATTTATATCATCTATATAATTATTATTGATTGAATAAAAAACATCATGTCTACCAATGCCTAGTTCAATACCTTTATATAATAACCATTCTTCAAAATCATCTAATACATTATCTGGTATATCTTTTTCTATTTCTAAAATTTTTACTTTTAATTTTATTGTTTTAGAATATTCAATATTTTTTAATAAATTTTTTTTCATTATTACAAAGATATAAAAAATTTATTAAAATTGCAAAATTTCAAATTATTTTATATTGAAAAAAATTCATTTTAAATAGATTAAAATAATAAATCACGAGATATAGGAAGAATCAAGTGAATTTACAGTATATGTCATAAATTTAAAATCGCGAGATATAGGGTAAAATAGGGTATTTTAGGGGGGTAGTCATAAGAAATCTATTCAACTATAATCAAAAAACGATAACTAATTGAATTAGTTACTATTACAAAATAATTAAAAAAAAAACCATAACTAATTGAGTTATGGTTTTTTTTTAATAATAATTAATTATATATTATTTTCTAAAATCTAATACTTTATAACAATTATCTATTGCAATTTGTTCAAATAATTGATTATGTTCATTAAGTAATATATAAAATTCAGATATATGTGATAAATATTTTTTTAAATAAGGAAGAAAATCTTCATTATTAATCCATTTAAATTTATATTTATATTTATTTATATAATTTTCAATATATGAATAACTATTTTTATTAATATATAATACTTTTTCATAATTAGTATTACATAGACTTGATTCATTATAAATAAAAAATTCATCTAAAATATGGTTATTTGTCAAAGAGTCATTGTAATTTTTCACACTCAGTAACCCAGTATCAATTTTTTTTTCTTTATATAAACTATTTAAGTTAACGATAATATTATTATCTTTTAAATATTTCCATAATTTATAAGCGGATTTTCTATCTACAAGTTTAGTTTCTATAACAATAAAATTAATTGGATTATTTGGATCATCAAAATCAACAGTTTTATCATTATTATCAGGTTTTAATTTAAGTATTAAATAACCATTTTTTTTAGTATAAAATTTAATTTTATATGATTTTTTCACTTTAACTTTATAAATATCAGATATATTAATTTCATTAATATTATTTGATTCATCAACATAATTAATATATCCATAATCTTTTTTTGAATAATCCAATAAATTATTACCTCTTTCTTTATGTCCTAAATTAATTAATTTTTTACCAGCACTTTTATAAGTAGATGATTTCAATTCATTAATAAAATTATTAAATTTATGTATCATATTTTTATTTTTATTTTTATATATTAAAAAAAATATTTATAATTTTAATATATAGAATTATGAAATACATTAAGGAATTAAATATAGATTTTAATAATTGGGAAGAAATTGAAGATGATACAAATATTATATTAGATACATTTTTTTTTAGAAACCCAATAGGGAATAATTGTGATGAGCTTTATTTTCGTCAATATTCATTATTAATAACTATAAATAGTTTACCTTATATTGATAGATACTTAGAGAAAAAAGAATTAAATATTACATGGCAATCGGGTGATAATTTAATAGATTTATCTAAAAAATATTTAAATAATAGTTCAAAAGAAATAAATTTAGTATTAAATGAAAAAAGAAAAATACTTCAAGGGGGTGTATATTCAAATTGTTATAATATATTAGATTTTAGAAAATAATATATAATTATATGAAATACATAAAAAAATTAAATATAAATTTTAATGATTGGAATGAATATAATGATTCTAAAATAGATAATTTAATTCATAAATATAATATTAAAGATAATAATAAAAAAACATTTATTAAGTTTATTAAATTCTTAGAAGAATATGATATTACTGATCAATTTTTTAATAATTTAAATAGAAAATTTAGTTTTAATATTACTCGAAAAAGACAATGGATATCTGCTGCTTTTGATTGGAAAATTGATAATTATAATTGGTTTGATTTACATTGTAAATGGTTAGATAAAAATTTAATATGAAATACATAAAAAAATTAAATATAGATTTTACTAATTGGGATGAAATTAATGATAAATTTCAACCTGGTGATAAAATCAAAGCTGTAAGTGAACAAATATATTTACTTAATGATATAACATGTTCAAATATAAAATCTAATTTATCTAATATTAATAACTTAATAAATAAATTTATAAATGATAATTCTTGGGATATGGAAAGAATAAACAAAATATTTTATTATGAAATAAATAATCAAATAAATACTACTACAAATTTATATGATAAAAAAAGATTAACAGTTAAATGTGTTTGTAACAATTTTATAAAAATAAAAGGTTATTGGCCGTGGTTTTATGATGGAAATTTTGAATGAGATAATATAAAATCATCGGCAAAAAACCATGGTCAATGTCCATGTAATTTAATATAACTAATATCTTTATTAATACAAATTTTTTGTATAGTATAATAATCGTCTTGAAGATATGTGTTATAAGTATTACTATTATCATTTTTAGTTACATAAATGCAATCATTTACATCTTTAGAAACATATAAAACATATTTATTTTTTGGTAAAACTATATCACCTATATTAAATTCATCTTCATATTTATCCCAATTATTAAAATCTATAATGTGTTTAATATATTTCATTTTTATAATATCTCCATTTTCTATTTATTTTTTCCCATAAATCATTACCTTGACTTGTTGATCCCCAAAAAAAAGATTGATCTATCCAATCGACTATATTATGGTTTTTAAAATAATAATAATTATTTTTATTCCATTTAGAATTTTTTAAATTTATAAAAAAATGATTTAATATATTATTATCAATTAGGAATTGAATAAATTTATCAAAATATTTAACATTAGTATCATAATCTTGATATATTTGATATATATCAATATCATTATCATTAATTTCATCCCAATTATTAAAATCTATATCAAGTTGTTTTATATATTTCATAACCTTTTTATTTTATCAAAAAAATTTTTTATAAGATATAAATTATCAACTGGAAAATTTTCATTTGTATCTGTTATAATTATTAAATCACCATTATCATCTTTTTTAACTGTATACCATTTTCCAATTTTAAATAATATATATCCACCACTTCTATACATTTTTCTATAACAATGTAATTTATCCCCTAATTTAATAGTATTATTATGTAATGAATAAATATTATCATTATCTTTATATTCATCCCAATCATTAAAATTTATATTTAAATATTTAATATATTTCATATATGTATATATAATTTTAAAAAAATATATAAATTAATTTATTTTTTTAAAATCTGATATTTTAAAAAAGGCATTATTACCAAATGGTAAAATAAAATTTGATTTGAAATATTTATCATCCATATCTAGTACTTTAATTTTATTTATTTGATGATATAAATAAAAAAAAGATGAATTTTTACATGGTGGTAAAAGACCCCAATAACAACTTTCCCATACACGTAATCCCAATTTCTTTTTTTTTCGTATTGGAGTAACATAGTCATTTATGTTAAAATCTCTTTTAGGAATATCCCAATCATCAAAATCTATATTTAAATATTTAATATATTTCATATTATCAAATAAATAATTTTTTATATTTTTCATATTAATATTTTTTCTTATTCATTTACAAATTTTTTAAAAAATTTATCAATTATTTTATTTGTTTTAATATATGCTTTTTTATCTTCTTCTAACCCACACATATTTTCACAATACATACCATACTTATTTGATTTTACAATAGGTTTCCCACACACTTTACATGTTAATGAAGCATTCCCATTTTTTAATGTTGCTTTAATTCTACTCATTTTATTTTATTTTTTTATATAAAGATATAAATTAATTTAATACAAATTAAATTTAATATAATTTATTTTCTAAAATCTATAACATTATAACATTTATCATATAAAAGTGTTTTATACATCTTATTATTTTCTCCTAAAACTAAATAGATTTCTTTATTGTAGTTAAAAAAATGTTTTAATAAAGTTATTAAATTACTACCAGATGACCATTTAACTTTTAGATTTTTATCTATTAAATATTGTTTAATGTATGGTATACTTTCTTTATTTATTAATAAACTATTTAAATATGATAAAACATAATTATTACATTTAGTATATTTATTTTGATGAAAAAATTTATCTAATATATTATCATCATTATTAACTTCTTCCCAATCATCAAAATTTATATTTAATTTCTTAATGTATTTCATATTATGTATATATAATTTTACAAATTTAATTTAAGTATTTATTATATTTTTTATAAATGAAATTTTTTAATATATTTATATAAATATATATTTAAATAATGAGATATATTAAGAAATTAAATATAGATTTTAATAATTGGGAAAATGTGGATGATAGTTTAATTGGACCAATTGAATTTGGTAAATCAAAAGATTATTATAAAAATTTAATAGGTAAAGGGGTTAAATTAAGTAAGAATTCTATTTATTATAAAGAAAACACACCTAGTAATCCATCTAATATAAATGGTATAATTAAAGATTTTAATACTAAAGCTTGGTATAATTTAAAACCATTGTCATTTTTAAAAATTGACGATAATCATTATTTTAATGTAATATGGGATAATGGTAAATCAAATAGATATAGAATAAAGGACTTAGAATTAATATAAATATTAAATATAACATTGTTATAATCAAATAGATTTTAAAAAATAATTATTTATCATAATTTATTATTTTAACCCATTTAAAATGAAGATTATCCCAATATTCTAATTTATACCAATTATTCCATAAAAAGGCATAATCAAAATAACTTAAAGGATTTACTTTATTAAAAAATTCATTTAGATCATCAAAATTATTAATTTTATAATATTTTAATATCATAAAATTTTTTCTCCATTTAATTGATTTTATATCATGAAAATATTTTAGATAATTATCTAATGCATTATTCTTTGTTAGGAAATTATAAAAATCCATATGACCTTTAAATTCATTTGAATTATCAGAAGCTTCATCCCAATTATTAAAATCTATATTTAATTCCTTAATATATTTCATATTATGTATATATAAATTAATTTTTATAAAGAATAATAAAAATAAAAAATTCTTTCAAAAAAAAAAATATTGTTGAACAAAAGTACAATAAAAAAATATAATAGATTTTAGAAAATAATATATATATACATGAAATATATAGATTTTGATGATTGGGATGAATATGAATATAATAATAAATATTCAGAATATTTTGATAATTTTTTTAATCAAAAAAATAAAATAAATACATATGGTAATATAAATTTACAAATGAATTTAAAAATATTTAATAGTTTTAAAAAATATCTTAATTCTAATAATATTAATTATCATATATATAATGAAGACTATATTTATAATTTAAAAAGTTTTTATATTTATATCGTATTTAGTAAAATAAATAAAAAAAAGTATTATTTAGAAATTCATAGTATAACAACTAATGAATATTTAACAATAAATTTAATTAAAATATGAAATATATAAAAAAATTAAATATAAATTTTGATAATTGGGATGAAATAAAACCTAATAATAATGTTATTAATATTAATAAAACTTTAAATAAAGCATTTAATGAATTACATGTTGGTGATAAAATATTAATTGATTTTATCAAAAATGGAATTAATTACAAAGATAAATGGGGGTTAATTAAATATAAAGGTGATGAACCATCCTTTGTTCCTATGATTTGTGTTGAATTTGATGATAATATAGATGGGCATGATGGTAATAATGGTTGTAATGGTAGGCATGGACATTGTTGGTATTTTCTTAAAAACAGTATATTAGATATTGACACATTTATTAAAATAATAATTCATTAAGTTATTATTAATGTTTATATTCTCTTCTATATATCAATAATAATCTTTTAATCCATTCTTTATGTATATTATACCAGTTATAATCATCTATATTCCAATAAAATGGGATTGATACCCATGTATTTGGTGATGTGTTATTAAAAAATTCAATCATTTTCCCATCAAGAGGTGCCCATCGAGCAACTGTTTCATTTTTTAAATGATTAAAATAACGATCAGTAATATTATATTCTTCTAAGAGTTTAACAAATTCAATAAATTTATATTTAATATTATATTTAATATTATATTTATTTAATAAATTATTAATAACATTATTATTAGGTTTTATTTCATCCCAATTATCAAAATTTATATTTAATTTCTTAATATATTTCATTTTCTAAAATCTAATTCATTATAGCATTTATTGTGTAATGATGAGTTATAAATTCTATTATCTTTTCCTAAAACTAAAGATATTTCTTCATATGTTTCAAAATATCTTTTTATACCATCAATTAAATTATCATTTGATCTCCATTTTATTTTTAAATTATTATTATATAAATAATTTTCAATATCATTTATACTTTCTTTATTTATTAATAAACTATTAACATAAAAATCTTGATAATTATTGTCTTTACATTTATCAAATTTAGTTTGATGAAAAAAATTATCTAATATATGATTACTACTATATTCTTCCCAATCATCAAAATTTATATTTAATTTCTTAATATATTTCATTATATTATATATTATTTTCTAAAATCAATTTCAATATAACATTTATTATTAAATGATGTTCTAAAAATTTTTTTATTTTTTCTTAGAACTAAAACTATTTCTTTATTATTTTTTAAATATTTTTTTATTCCATAAATCAATTCATTCCCTGATTCCCAATTGAATTTTAATTCATTATTATATAAATAATTTTCAATATCATTTATACTGTTTTCATTTATTAGTAAACTATTGATATAAAATGATTTATAACTATAACATCCATTATATTTAGTTTGATGAAAAAATTTATCTAATATATAATTATTATTATTTAATTCTTCCCAATTATTAAAATCTATATTTAATTTTTTAATATATTTCATAATTCTATATATTAAAAAATATAAAAAAAAAATATAATATATAAAAGAAAAAAAATATAATGATAAAATTATTCAATCAATTTATAAACGAATTAAAAACATCTACATATATAAAAACAGATGAAGAATTAAAAAAATATAAACATACTGATAGAGGTAATAAATTAATAGATTATGGTAATAAAAAAGCATTAGAAGAAGTAGATGGATATATAGAATATGTTGATATAAAAGATGGTACTATTCATAGTGTAAATTTGAAAAATATTACAGTAAAAATAAAAAATGATAATAATAGATATCTTTATATTAAAGATGGTGATTTTTTAATTTTAAAATTAGATAATAAATATTCTAAATATAATGTAAAAATTACTAAATTATTTGATAGAAAATCAGCTATTAAGTTAAGGAACTTTCTTTATAAGAATTATATTTATGATTTAGAAAATAAAATTAGATTAAATGATTTATATAGAGTTAATTTTAAAATTAGTGAAGAATTAAATTTATCAACTTATCAAAAAGCTGGAGAAATATTAAAAAGTAAGGGACACGAAGAAAGAGGTAATAAATTAATAAAATACGGAATGGATAAATTTCCATCTAATGAAATATCATATTATGATAAGGGAGGTAATGTAAAAACAATAAGTATCAAGGATTTAATTGTAAAACAATCTTATTCTAAATATGAAATTATAGATAGTAACAATAACACTATTATAGTAACATTTGATACAATACCACATTTAAAATATAAAACATTTAGTAGACTTACTGATAGAAAATCAGCTATTGTATTGTGGAAATTTTTAAATAAATATGGTATATTTTATAATAATAAACCAATAACTATAAATGTCAATAGACTTTATAATCAAGAAGATGTGAATCATTAAAAGAAATTAATCCATGTTTTTAGGATAAATGGAATAAATTTATTATGTTGGTAAAAATTTATAAAATAATAAATCGTGAAATAAAGATATGAAATATATTAAAAAATTAAATATAGATTTTGATAATTGGGATGAAACAATTAATAGTAATTTACCACCTATAACAATAGATTTATTATGTTATTTAAAAATGATGACAGGATATTCTGGTATAACCAAACATATAAATAAAAATATATTGAATAAATTAAACGCATATGGATTTGTTTATATTTATAGTTTTTTAAAATATTATTGTGATAATATAAATGATATAAATAATAATGAAAAAGAATTTATTTATAATATATTTAATGAAATAAATATTAAAAATGAAAATAAATATAATTTTTACACAAATAATTTAAAAGAACATCTTAAAAGTACATGTAAATATTGTGAATATAATGAAAATGTTATTATGAAATATTATAAAGATTATTATGAAACATATTAAAAGATTAGATTTTGAATATTATTGATAAATATTTTATTTATTTTAAATTATTCTGAATTTCATTTAATTGTTTAATAATTAATTTATATTCATTTTTAATTGAAAAATATTTATTAAATTTAAATTTATCTAATTTATTATAAATTTCAGTTAATTTATTTTTTAGTCTATATGATGATAACATATATCTATTAGAACCTGGTGTTATTATAATATATCCATTATTGGGTGATTTATATCGTTTTGTATTTATATTATAATTAGAAATAGTTTTGTTAAAAATAACAATAACACCATATTTTTCACGATTTGATACAAATGGATATATATGTATAGTATTTTCATCTTTAATTATTGTAATTTTAATAGATCTATATAATTTTCTATCAAAATCAATTTCATAATCATTTATTTTATAAAAATAATTAGTAAATTCATCAACACTATATAATTCTAGAATAGAATCATATTTTGGTATTTTAAGTAATAATTTATCTAAATATATTCTTTTATTTTTATCAAAATTAAAACAAATATAATCAAAAACATTTTTAAGAAAAGATATACTATTTTTTTTATCATGTGAATTTATTTGTATTTCATCTTCATCCCATTCTTCATCAAAAGGGTCTAAATTTAAGTTGTTTATATATTTTAAATATTTCATAGAATTATATATAAAAATTAATATATATAAATATATGAAATATATTAAGGAATTGAATATAGATTTTGATAATTGGGAGGAATATGATGATAATGATTTTTTTAAAAAATTAAAACAAATGTCATATGGAGATGAAATTGTAATTTTAATTAGTAAAGATAATTTTTATGGTTTCGTAGATATGTTTAATAATTTAATTAATAATAATATTAATATTAATAATTTTTATGAAAAATTTAAATCTAATTATATATTATTATTTTTTGATAAAGATCAATCATATAGTAATATATTTAATATGGATTTTATTATAACATATTCAATAAAATTTTATTTATATATTGATAATATAGGTGATTATTATGATTATCAAACACATAAATGGATACCATTTTTAAATTTAACAAAAATAAAATGAAATATAAATACATTAAAAATATTATAGATTTTAATGATTGGGATGAAATAGACAATGATGACAATAAATATTTAAATGAAATATTTAACAATTTATATGTTGGTGATAGGTTATTAGTTAATTTTAATATTAAGTATGGTGGAATACCCACCGGTGATTATAAATGGGGGGTAATTAAATATAAAAACGAAGAATTAATTTGTATTGAATTTGATGATAATATAAATGGTCATGATGGTAATAGTGGTGGATGTAAGGGAAAAAATGGTCATTGTTGGTATTTTTATAAAGGATTAAAACTTGAAATATTTGATTTACTAATAATAAAAATTATAAAAAAATAAAATGAAATATATTAAAAAATTAAATATAGATTTTAATGATTGGAATGAAATTAATTATAATAATAATGATATCTTTATTTGAATATTAATGGTAAAATGTATATCAGTAATCAATTAATATATGTAAATAAATTTAATATTATAGATTTAATTAAATAAATTCAATAATAATTATTTATATATAATAAAAAATAAATAATATTATATGAAAAATATACAAAAATTTAATGAATTTATAAATGAAAAAAAGAAAGCATCACCTAAACAATTAGCAGCTAGAAAAAAGTTCATTAATATGATAAAAAATAAAAAAAAGAAAAAATCTAAATCATCAGAAGAAGATGATAAATAATATTATCTTGGGTTGAATTACGGTGATAGAAAATATTATCCTGTTATAATTCTTCAATTGATTTTTTTTCATAATCAACAAACCACCCATTATATTTTCTATTAGTGTTAATATAATTATCTATAAGAATATAATAACTATTTTTACCATTTTTTCTTATAAATAAATATTTATTATAATGAGGATAATTTGTTATAATAACATTTTTTTTCAATTTATTAAAAATTTTATCAAATGAATTTTTAGAATTAATTTTAATTATTATGACATTATCTTTAATATTAGTACTTAATTTTAACATTAATTTTATAATATTATCATCAATATTTTCAATTTCATCAATATTTTCCCAATCATTAAAATCTATATTTAATTCTTTAATATATTTCATATATTTATATATATTTTTTTGTTTTTTATAAAATTAAAAAGATTTTGAATTTACTAACTTAGTCCATTTTCTATCCATAGAAAGCCAATATTTATGACCTTCTTTAGTTTTTTTCCATAAAAATGCTTTAACTATAAAATCATATGAAGACCAATTATTTAAGAATTCATTTAAATTTTTACTATCATCAGTATTAATATCTGATCTCCATATATATGAATTATTAAAATTATTTATATATTCAACTAGTATATCATTATTAATTAAAAATTGATGAAATTCTTTATAGCCAGTAAATTCATCTGGATCATTATCAATTTCATTCCAATCATTAAAATTTATATTAAACTGTTTAATATGTTTCATAATAATTATATATAAAAATAATTAATTAATATTTTTTATAAGAATTATAATTTAAGAATTTAATCATATGGACCTATTTCACCTTTTGTAAAATAATCATACCACCAATAAAATGGTAAAATAATAGGTATTTTTAAGAAATATATTGCTTCTTGCATATCTTCTTTATTTAACATAAACAAAGATATTATTAATTCCATCATACTAAAAACAAAAATAAATATACCACCAATTCCACTAAATATAATTGTGAAAAATACCCATTGAATTATTGCTAATGGTAAGTATATTAATTTATATTTATTTTTTATTTTTCTTCGTTCCATAATTTATTTTTTATTTTGATAAATATTTCAAAATGATTGAATAAAAATAAATTTAATTTTCTTGATGATTTTAATAATGATGAATTTATATATAAATATTATCCATAATAATTACCATGAATTTTAACAATTTTATTGAAATGTTTCGATGGTTTGGGATTGGTGTTATTTATTTTTTTTTTAATTTTAAATATTTTAAATATTTGTTTTAACATAATTTTATTTTAAATATACAAATAAAATTTAAGAAAATAAAATAATATATAAAAATATGAAATATATAAAGAAATTAAATATAAATTTCAATGATTGGAATGAAGTTAATAATAATGAATGGTATCTTAATATAATAGACGGTCATATTTTTATAGTTAAATTAAATAAAATGGATAATATAATAAATTTTTATATTACATTATCAGATATTAATAATAATAATGTATTTATAGAAAATAAATTGGATATTTTTTTAAATTTATCTAAAATTGAAAAAGATATTATTATTGATGATGATGACTATTATTATTATTTAACAAATAATTTAAAATTAACAAATGATATTTTATTATTTAAAATAGATAGAATAATAGATAATTATATTAAAAATAACTCGCGTATTGAAAAATTATATATTGGTTATCGTGGGTTTACAATTGATAATGATATAATTAAAAAAATTAAATATAATATAATATAATATGAAATATATAAAATATTATAGTGTAAGAGGTAATTATAGTAAATATGGTGTAGATAGATATTATCAGGAATTTGGATATGAATATATTAATCCACATTTTAATTATATTAAAATTTTAATTAATAAATTAATAATAGAAAATATAGTAGATTTAACTAAGGTGTTAGATTTATCATCAGGTAATGGTGAAGTAACTGATATATTAACTAATAATGGTGTAAATAATATAGAGGCATGTGATCCATATTTATGTGATAATTATAGGAATAATTTTAATTATAGATGTTTTGATTGTTCATTTGATGATATATTTAATGGTAAATTAAATGATAAGTATTCTGTTATATTTTGTAGTTATGCTTTACATTTATCAGATAATAGTAAACTACCAAATATATTATGGAATTTAAGTTTAATAACGGATCATTTAGTTATATTATCACCGAATAATAAACCAGTTATTAATAATGGGTTTGATTTAATTTATAGTGATAGATATAAGAAATCTAGAATTAAGGTTTATAAATCAAAAAATTAATATATAAAAATTATGAAACACATAAAAAAATTAAATATAGATTTTAATAATTGGGATGAATTAAATGGAAATAATATATCAGGTAAACTTATTGATATATTTGATTTATTAAAAGTAGGTGATCATATTGTTGCTAATTTTATTAAAGATAAGGAGTATAAAAATCAACATGGTATAATTAGATGTAAAAGAAAAAAATATAAATATACAGATCAAACAATTTGTATTGAATTTTTTAATAATATAAATGGTCATAATTGTGCATCCGATTGTCCAGGTAAATATGGACATTGTTGGTTTTTTGGTATTGATTATGATATTTATAAATTAAATATTTTAAGTGTGAATGATAAAAATTAAAAAAATGAAATATATTAAAAAATTAAATATAGATTTTAATAATTGGGATACAATAGATGATACTAATATAGATAAAGAATTGTTATTGTATTTAAGGTTAATGACAGGTGCATCTAGTATATCTACTTATTTGGATAAAAAAACATTAAATGAATTAGGATTTCATTATATGGTATATGAATTTTTTGATTATTATATCAAACATTATGATGAAATAGATAATAATATTAAAAATATTATTTTAAGAATGAAATATGATATTGTTAAAAGAAAAAATATTTATAAATATAGATTTAGTTTAACAACATTAAAGGGATTTAAAAAAAGATTAAATGATATTGAAATAATATTAAGATATGCTGATATTCATTATAATGAAGATAAGGTGATTGAATATTATAAAAAGAATTTTACATAATGAAATATATTAAAAAATTAAATATAGATTTTAATAATTGGGATGATATTAATGAAGACGATTTCACTAAATTTAATGAATGTCTTTATAAAAATGGTGAATGTATTATATTAGTATATAAAGAAAATTTTCAACAATTAGTAAATTTTATTGGAAATCGATTAACATGTACTACAGATATAAAACATTTTATTGATTATTATAAAGAATATAATGATATTTTGTTATTTTTCAGATTATCAAATAATAATTGTTATATATCATATCTTTTGCATCAATCTATATTAAATTATATGACTGAACATAAATATGAATATGAATTAGTTTTTGATTTTAATGATAGATCATTTATAACTGTAGATGATTTAATCAATAGATATAAATAAATATAAAAATGAAATATATTAAAGAATTAAATATAGATTTTAATAATTGGGAAAATTATGATACTGGTGATTTTGATAAATTAGATAAATTTTTTAAACAAACTGAATATAGTGAATGTGGTCGTTATTATTTATATATGTTATTAATAAATAAAAATAGTTTGTCATATATTGAACAATATTTAAAATATAATAAATTAAAAATTATATGGGCATCAGGTGATGAATTAATAAAATTATCTAAATTTTATTTTCATGATGAATTTACAAAACAGTTAAATTTAACTATAAGAAAAGATGATCATAGAATTTATTTTAATTTTAATAATGGGTGTTATAAAATAATAGATTTTAGATATTAATCTAATATTTACATTTTATTTATAATATATACATATATGAAATATATAAAGAAATTAAATATAGATTTTAAGAATTGGGATGATATTAATGATGATTATTATACTGATTTATTTGATAAATTTTTATATCAGAAAATGGATAAACCAATAAATCGTGCTTTTTATATTGGTGATATAATTTTACGTATTAATCATCATATTTATGATATATTAAAAAATTATATTAAAAATAATAAATTAAATATTGAAATTGATAATTATGAACCTAAAAATGATATATTCTATATATATTTAAGAATAAATTATGATGATGATAGATTATTTATGGAATCATATCACAAATCATATAGTGGGTATAAAATAATTAATTTAGTATGAAATATATTAAAAAATTAAATATAAATTTTAATGAATGGGATGATGTTATATCGGTATCTTTAAAAGATGAAATTATAAATTATATAATAAATAATGATGTAACTTTATATGATTTTTTAATTAATAATAATATTTTAGATAAATATATTAATAATATAATTTTATATTATAAGAAAAATAATGAATTAAATATAATAATGGATATTGTAAATAAAGTTATTAAGAAGAATAAATATAATAATAGTGCATTATCTGGTTTATTTGATTGGGAAAATGCTCCTGAAAATATGACATTTTGGGCACAAATGAATGATAAATGGTTGAATATTAAAAAATAAAATTAAATGAAATACATTAAAAAATTAAATATAGATTTTAATAATTGGGAAGAAATTAATTATATAGATATACAAGGTTCTTTAATTGATGTATATAATTTATTAAAAATAAACGATAAAGTAAACGTATCTTTTAGAAAAGAAAAAAATTATAATGACGAATGGGGTATTATTAAATATAAAAGTAATGATAGTATATGTATTAATTTTGATAATAATATAAATGGTCATGATGGTGGTAATGACTGTGATGGAACAATAGGTCATTGTTGGTGTTTTAGTAAATTTGTCCAATACAATTTATATGTTAAAAAATTAATTAGATAATGAAATATATTAAAGAATTAAATATAGATTTTGATAATTGGGATGATACTATTAATGAAGTAAATATTAGATCAATATTAATGGATTATAGTGTGGATTATGATGTGTTAACAAGTTTTTATAAACCAATAATAATTGATAGTTTTGTTCAATTATTAATTGATGGTGATTTTATAAGTAATTTTTTTAAACATATTCAAAAATTTTATAAAAGTAAAACACAATATCTTCTAATAACTAGACCATCATATTGGTTAGAATTAGAATTACCCTATAATTATAAAATGAATAATAATGAAAAACAAAAATGGATACAATTACATAAAAAATGGGTAATAGAATATAATAACATAATTAAAAAATTAACTAAACAATGAAATATATTAAAAAATTAAATATAGATTTTAATGATTGGGATGAAATAGAAACTACGAATAAATTTTTATTATTTAATAGTGGTAGTTATTATCTTGGTTATATTTATAAAAATTCTGATACTTATAAAGTATCTTTATTAAAAAATCTTGAAAAATTTAATATTAGCGTTATTAAAAATATTAAAATTATTAATATATCAAGTTCAAAACTTATTCATTATAGTTTAAATGATGAAATATCATTTGGTAAAATTAATAAAGATAAAATAATAATAGTTGGTAAAGATTATGATAGTCAATATATAAAAGATAATCCAGATAAATTTGTTATGAATAAAATAAATTATGATATAAGGGATATTATGATAGGACGTAAAAAAATTTAATTAAATGAAATATATTCATTTTTAATATTTAATATTTTTAATGATAGTAATAAATAACCAAATCTTCTTCATTGTGTGTTATTAACATTTAACGATGGTGCATTTATAGACTTAATTGTTAGTAAGTTTTTCATTTTATTCACTTGTGTCATCTTTATTCTTGAAAATTCATCAACACAATAATCTGTTTTACCTAATCCATTTTTTGACTCTATTTTTAATTCAGCCCAATAGTTATAAATATAATCAACTATCTCTTTTTTATTCATTTTGTTCAAATTCTCAATAAATTCAATGTTTTCTTGTTCCATATCTTTAATTCTTATAACAAAGTTTACAAACTTTGTTGATTATTTTTAATTTTATAATAAATTATCAACTATGATATTTATATTTTTTCTATTTTTTCATTTTTATAATCTATATACCAACCTATATAATTGTTATCATTAAAATCTATATATTTACTTGTAGACACTTTAAATCTATTATTTTTTATTTTTCTGAAAAAATAATTTACTCTTATACGATAAAATATTGATGCAGACTGTATTGATGCTAATGAATCAATAATTTTCATATTATTAAATTTCATTAAATTTTTAATTTGTTTAAATTCATTAGAATTTGATTTAATAATAACAATATTATCAAGATTATATATTCTATCATTAGTTGGATTAATTTTTAACGATGATAATATGTTTATTATTTTATCATTAAATGATTCATCAAATTCTTCCCATTTATTAAAATTTATTTTCATTTTATTCATTAGAAACTGGGTCCTTTTTCAATATTTGATTATTTATAAATATAATCATAATTATTTTAATACACAACTTAAATTAGTTAGGTAATCCAAAAAATGGTGATATTTTTTTAATATTTTTAGTTCCAAATAAACCATGTCCTTTTTTTATAACACTACTCCAACCTGTAAGAAATCCTGGAACATATTTTGTTTTTTTCCAATCTTGGAAAGGTGTTTCACTTTTTGATTTTTCCATTTCTAATTTTTTTGAAAGATTATATGCTTTATTAAAATCATCAAAATTTTGGAAATAACACATTGTCCAATCTTCATTATCTAATGCATCATCTTTATTTAATTCAAATTTTATTTTATTTTTTTTCCATAAATCGGTATGTTCATTTATATATCTATCTGGTATTTGAATACTATATTTTTGTCCTAACCAATTTTTTTGATTTTCAAATAATTGAAAATTTTTATAATTTTTCATATTTTGTTAATTTTTAATTTATATATTAAAAAATAATTTTACATAAATATAATAAAATTATTTTTATATATAAAATATGAAACAATTTTCAGGTAAAATATGAAATATATTAAAGAATTAAATATAGATTTTAATAATTGGGAAAATTATCAAGATGTTGATATTATACAAAAATCGATTGATTTAATTAATAAATTAAAATTTGATGAGTCAATTTATATTTTAGTAGATTTTACATGTAAAGAAGATTTTTTTAAAATATTATCTAAATTGAATTATCAAACATATTCTAATTTTAAATATTATGAATATTGGTTTAATAGAATAGAAGATCAATTTCTAATATCAGTTAGATTAGGTATTGCCTATATGCATTTAACTTATTTTTTAGATACATTAGATGTTAGAGTTAAGCAACCTACTATAAATTTATGTAATAAAAAATGAAATATATTAAAAAATTAAATATAGATTTTAATAATTGGGAAGAAATTGATGATAATAGAATTAATAATGAATTTAAAGATAATATAGATTTTTATAATTTTTTATTAGAAAATAATATATTAAATGAATTTATTATTGGATTTAAAGATAAAGAATTAAAATCATCAATGACTTGGAAAGAAACAAATTTAATAGATTATTTTAAAAAAATAAAAGATAAAAAATATATTATATACGCTTTTAATTTTGAATTATATAATCAAAAATATAATATTATAAATTGGAATCTTATTAATAGAAAGTGGAAAAATAAATTAAAATACTAAAAATTCAAAATTATATAATATTTCTTGCCATTTTGAATCTATTTTTATACCATGAATCATTTTTAAATTCAAAAGCATATATTATCCATTCAGTTGGATTTTTCACACCAAAATAAATTAATAATAATCAAAATTTAAATTTTTAATATATTTCATTATTTATCTTTATTTGCACAAACAGTTCTTTTAAAAAATTTTCTCATTATTTTCCATCTTTTAATATATTGTTTACTATGCCACAATAATTTCATTTGCACAAAATTATCACTTAATATAAATACATTGTCTTCATTAGAATCAGTAAATTCTAAAGGAATTGTAGCATGTACTTTTCCGACATCTACAATGATTTTATTTTTTTTTTCTTTAAATTTTTTATCTACATGAACAAGTATCATAGCAATTTGACCATATTCACTATCATCAACTAGTAACGGTTTATGTAATAATGATTTTATTTTTTTATAATCATATGTTTCTTCTTCTGGTTTTGTCTCATCCCATTCTTCATCAAAAGGATCAATATTATTTTTATTAAAATTTTTAAATATTTTCATAATGTTTTATTTTATATTAATCACCAAAATTAAAATCTTTAATATCCGATTCATCATCATAGTCTATATTATGTGTATGATAATAATCTATTTTTGTATTTATTTCACCATGTTTATACCCAGTATTATAACCATATGAATAAATATCATCTTTTTCAGTATATAAATCATTTACATTTATTTTTAAATTGTTAAAATATTTAGTAAAATATTTTTCAAGTATTTTACTTATTTTATATGCTGATTTTCTATCAATTAATTTAGAATATAATTGTTCTATATAAATATCATTATTATTATTTTTTTCTAATCTTATATCAACAATAGGAATATTCTTATTATTATCTATAACTTTTAGATATAAATAATTTTTTTTAAAATTAAAATTATTTATAAAATTTATGTCATCATTATAAATATTTTCTTTACTATCTATTATTTTAATTTCTATATTATTTAATGGTATGATTATTTTTTCATTATTATAATAATACATTATTGTGTTTTCGTTAATATAAGGTTCTTTATTTACAAAATTTCTTAATTTTTCTCCTCTTCTTAAATGTCCTTTTTTTATTAATTTATTTGATGCACTTTTATATGTATTTGGATTTAATTCTTCATTAATAAAATTTATAAACTTTTTTATTTTTTTCATAATTTATCTTTTTTATTTATATATTAAATTAAATTTTTATAAATTTATTTTTAATATATAAATAAAAATATTTTCAATAAAAAAAATGAAATATATAAAAAAATTAAATATAAATTTTGATGATTGGGATGATATAAATGAAAAACCATTTAACGGTCATAATAAATTTTATAATTTTTTAATTAAAAATAAAATATTAAATAAATATATTTATAATTATAATAAATATAAACTTAATAATAATTTTTTACCTGATTTAAATAATTTTTTGAATAATTCACCACAAGAAAGATTTTTGACTAATTCTTTTCTTTGGAGAAAAACAACAGAAGGTCATAATTTTTGGTCAAAAAAAGATGATAAATGGTTGAAAAAATTATCAAATGGTTATTTGGTTGATAGATTACGTAATTAAAAATAAATAAAATATGGATAGTTTTTATAGATATAAGAATAAATTAAATAAAAATAATATTGATCCTTTTGATGAAGAATGGGATGATGGAAAAAAATATATTAAAACAAATAATTTAAAAGAACTTGAAAAATATATAGATATACCATTAATGGTAATAAAATGTCATCAAATTCCAGGTATTGAATTTATTAAAATTATAGAAATAGAACATAAATTAAATGAACTTAAAGATCATATTAAAATTTCAATAAAATCAATAGATATTGATGTTATTTCTATAAATGGTAAAAAGAAATCATTTGAATCATATCGAATTACAAATAAAAAAACCATTAATTATTTTATAAAAAATGCAGAATATTTCAAACAATTATATAATAATACTATTAAAAATATTAATGAAATATGAAATATATTAAAAAATTAAATATAGATTTTGATAATTGGGAAGAAATTGAAAATATTAATATTAATTATGAATTTAAAATAAATAATAATATTAAAAACAAATTTAATGTTTTTATTAAATTTTTAAATGATAATAATGTTTATGATGAATTTTTTAATAATTTAATAAATTATCATAAAAATAAAAAATATAAAGATTATTTTAATTTAATTGATCCATATAATTGGATTATGAATGCATTTAGTTGGCATAATGATAATAATTATAATTGGGCATCTTTACATAATAAATGGAGTATTAAAGAATTATGAAATATATTAAAGAATTAAATATAGATTTTAATAATTGGGATAATATTGAAGAAAATGAATATGATAAATATTTTGATATATTTGTAAATCAAATAAATCATAATTTTATTTATTTTAAAATTAATTTATATGTTAATATAGATATTTTTAAAAAATTTAAAAAATATTTAATAAAAAACAATATAAAAATTAATATTATGAATGATTATTTATATATAAAACGACTTAAAATTAAAAAATTTTATATTTATTTATATAATGTAGATGATAAAAAAATTGCCATTTTTTATCCAAAATTATCATCTCAATATTTTAAAACAATAAATTTAATTGATTAATATTTTATTTAATTTAATTAATAATAAAATAATAAATGAAAGCATAATTATACTCTTTACAATATCTATATATTTTTCAAATGTTGACATTGTTTTCCATTCTGATATTTTATTTCTATTTGCAAATTTTTTAACTTTGTTATATAAATAATTATAATCTTTTAATAATTCATTTTTATTATTATAATCATATTTAATTATTTTATTCATAGTTTCGATTTCATCATTAGAAAAATCATATTTTATTAAACATTTCGATAAAATTTTATTAATGTCTTCTATATCATTATTATAAACAGTATCACTATTACTAATTTTTAATCTTTTGATTTTTTCTATTAATTCAATTATGGTTGAATCTTTTTTTATTAAATCTTCTTCACTTAATAATTCAATATATTTTATTAATTTATCAACATTATAATATTGTCTTTTATTAATAATATCATTTGTTATTTCTGTATTATTAGATTTATTTAATTGTGATAGAATTTTAGTTGTTGGCATCATAGTCATAATTGTTAATAATAATCCACTTACTATATTTGCTTTATATCCTTCATTAAATTCTGTATAATTTTTTATCATAATATTTATTATTTTTATTATATATAAAATTTCATAAATGAAAAGATTAAAGTTAATTGATCAAATTAATTATATTTTTTTAAATGTCAGAAAATAAATTATTGATAATAATTCTTAATAAAATTTGATTTTATCCATTTTTCATGTAAAGATAACCAAATATTATAATCATCATACCAACCAAATGCACTTGATATCCAATCTTCTGGTTTTGTTGTATTAAAAAATGATATTTTATAATCAGACCATGATTCTTCAAGTTCATTGATATATTTATCATAAATATTATTATTTATTAAAAAATTAATAAAATCTTGAAATATATTTTTAATATTATCGTTTATATGATATTCATTAATTTCCTTAAATGAATTATCTATTTCATCCCAATTATTGAAATCTATTATATTTTTTATATATTTCATTAATTTATATATTATTTTTTATATATAATAATTATGAAATATATTAAGAAATTAAATATAAATTTTAATGATTGGGAAAATTATGATGATAATGATTGGAAAATAATGAAATTACCTTATAATTCTATTTATTATTTAATAAAAGAATTAAAAAATAAGTATATACTTTATAAAAATTTTATAATGTATAAAGATGATGATGTTTTTTTTGAAGAAATTGATGAAAAAGATATTAATTATATTAAAAAATTAAATATAAAAATATATGTTTTTAATAATAATTTAGATCAATATACTATAAGTGAAATAAATGATAAATTTAATTTGAATATTGAAATTTAATTATAATCAATAGAATTTGGATCTGCTCCATTTTTTTCACAAAAATTTAAAAATTCTTCACCATTTACATTATCTAAAGAATTTAACCACAATGCTATTTTATTTCTGATTTTTTTTAAATTGTTATATGAATTAGTAAACCATATTCCATATGATGCGTCATCAACTGAATGTATCATACATTTCATTTCTGATTTTCTTTTATTATTATAAATATTTAAAGATATTGGATTATATTCAAAATTATATAATCTACTTTTTGTTTCATTATCAACTTTTTTAACTGTCCACAATTCATCAACTATTGGATTTTTAATTCCATTAAACCATTTATTTAAATATTTGAAATAATTATCATTTTTATATATAATAGAATAATTGGACATTTTTACACCATTATATCGAGGAAATTCACCTTGTATAATTATTTCATAATCGTTATAATTTTCCCAATCATCAAAATCAATATTTAATTTTTTAATATATTTCATTTTATTTTTCTTTCTTTCTTATTCTTTTATAATTGAATTGTAATTTACCATCACCATTTGATTTTCTATACATACCTAATTTAATATACATATCATGATTAAACCCATCATTAAAACCAGTCAATGGTATTCTAAATATTGTTTCATTATACCATTCTGGACTAGTTATTGGGTAATCACTATCTCCATTATATGCTGTATATTTATCTGTATAATCTGGATCAAAATAAAGATACATTTCATTATCTATTTGTTTAAATTCATTATATAATTCATTAAAATCACCTATTTTATCATTTTCTAAATTATACATATCTTTTATATTTTTACAAAAAATAGTAACCTCATCTTTATTAAGATTCTCATTTATTATAAATTGACTATAATTTTTCATAATCTTTTATTATTTTATTTATATATATAAAAATAAAATAATAAAAGATTTGAAATATATTAAAAAATTAAATATTGATTTTGATAATTGGGTTTGGATTGATAATATAAATAATATATGTTGGTATATAAATATTATAGAAGGTCAAATATTTATAATGAAATATATAATAAATAATGATAAATTAATTTTTTTTAGAAATTATAAAAATTATAATGATAAAATTGGAATTAGTATGAATATAGAAGAAATACCAGATTTAAAAGAAAAAATAAAAAATAAAAAATGTTGTAAAGGAGATTTAATAACAGTAGATAGTAATACTGAAGATTTTTTCTTTTTTATAAAATGTGGAACATTAAATAAATCTGATTTAAAAGATATTAATAAATATGTTAATTTTTATAATAATTCAGTTCATGGAAGACATGAAATTTATAATAAACGAGTAACTTTATTTTTACAATAATTTAGATTTTATTAATTCTATAGACCATTCACTATAAATTGTAAGCCATTTATTTGAACCATTTTCATCATCACCCCAACTAAATGAATTTATTACCCAATATATTGGTGGTGTTTTTTTAAAATAATCTTCATATTTAATTCCTTCTAATTTCCAACTTGTTTCTGATTTTTTTAAATTATTTATAAAATTATTATATAAATTATTTTTAATTAATATTTTTTTAAATAAATTAAAAATAGGTAATAATTTTTTTGGAATATTAAATTCTTTTTCATCATCAACTTCTTCCCAATTATTGAAATCAATATTTAATTTATTTATATATTTCATATGTATATTAAATTAATTTTAATATTTTTTTAATTTTATATAAGTTAAAGTCAATTGATATATCACAATGATCAATAAAATCTATTATAACATCATCAGATAAGTCACTTATAGTCAAAGAATTATTATTTTTAATAAAATAATAAATATCATTAAAACTTAACATGAAATTATCAAATAAATTTATTTTTTTATTAGAAATATCATTAAATGAAAATGAATTATTATTTTCTACTTCATTAAAATTTAGATAATAATTTATTTTTATTTCATTTTCAATTTTCATTGATTTTGTTAAAAAAATGTCACCAAAACTACCATGATCATAATAATTCAAATGCCAAAATATATCATCAATTGTATCATCATTTATCCAATCATTAAAATTAATTTTCATATTTATTTATTATATTTTTTTAAAATATATCAAAATTTCCATATTAAATTTAATATATTTTTTTTTATATATAAATAAAAAAAACAATTAATGGTTAAATATTTTAATAATTTTATAAATGAATTTTATAAAAATCCATATAATCCAAATGAAATATGGGATAAGGAAATTATATTAGATGATAGTAATGATAATCATATCATAGTATCTCCACATAATTATACATTAACTTTAGAAGAAATTAATGATACATTTAAAAATAAAATAATTACATTTTATGGTAATAATGGTAAAAAATATGAATATTATAAATTTATAAATGCTGAAATAGATTATGATGATATGGGTAGTGGATTTGGTTCTGATGATGATTGGGAATTAGAATATATTATTTTTAATGTTTACAAAAAGGGTCTAGAAATTAATAAAAATAAAATAATTGATTCAACACATGGTGAAAATCCAAGATATTCAAGATATTCAAGATTTACATATTATTATGAAGATGATCCAAATAATTTAAGAATTTATAAAAACAATGATAATATATTTGGTATTAGAATAGATCCTAAAAAACCTATAAATATTGAAAATTAGTAATGAGGACCTTATCAGGAATCGAACCTGAATCTAAAGTTTAGGAAACTATTGTTCTATCCGTTGAACTATAAGGTCAAAAAAATTAAATTTTTTTGTATATTATAAGATTATATAAATTATCATATGAATACCACCAACAAGTATTGTTACATTCATTAATATAAATATTAGAAATAGATTTTCCATTATGACCCATATGTCTATTATTTAATAAAATTCTATTTTTTAATATTTTCATTATTTTTGATTTTCTATATCCTTTATTATCAGATATTAATATTTCATCATTTTCAGAATAATTATTATTTGATAAAATATCTATCATATTAATTGGGGGGGTTAATTTATTAAATTCTATTTTATTTGATGATAATACAGTTTCTATTTCATCCCAATCATTAAAATTTATATTTAATTTTTTTATGTATTTCATATTATGGTTTTTTTTATATACCAAATTCTGGAATATATATTATTTTTATATTCTTCCCATTTATTAAAATCTATATTTTATATTATATATTTATTTTATAATAATCATTATTATCTAACCAATAATTTATAATAACATCTCTATTCCATGATATAATCAAATTTCTTTTGGTTATAAAATCTATTCCAAATGGTTCATAAATAAATAATGTATATTTTAATTCGTTATTTATAAATACAAACCAACCATCAAATATAGTTACATATTTATCATGTTTTATAAAAGCTTGTCTAAAAATATATTCATCACCATTATAATCATATTTAATAGGTGGATAATTATTTTTATAATAAAAACCATTTACTATATTATTATCATAATAATTATCACCTATAAATATTGAATTTAATATATCTTCTTTACTTAATTCAACTTTTATGGGTCTATTATTATTTTCATTTAATTTAAAATTATTAAACATTTTCATATGAATTATTTTTATTTTATATATTAAATAATTATGACGTTGTTTCTATCATGTAAAATTTTGGTTTTAATTTATTTAGTTTATCAATAATCATTAATATTTCATTTTCATATTTTTTTAAATATTTATTTTTATCTTCTATTATTCTATATTTAAGATAATCAACAAATTTATTAAAAGAATCAATATAATCTTCTTCTTTTGCATTTCTAACTTCTTTTAAAAAATTATCATTAAATTCATTAGTTGTAATAACTACACCCAATAAAAGAGGACAATTTTTTATACCTATACAATCACCATTATATGGTGATGATAATTCATATGATTTATTATTTATTATTTTATAATATTCTAAATCAAAATTAGAAATTAATTTTTTTAATTCAATATCATCATTTAAATCATAACCATACACAAATTCATTTATTAAATACATAATTTAATTTTTTTATTTTATTAATTTTATTAAAAATAAGAAATTATTTGAATATTTCAAAAAAATCATAGATTTTTATATTTTGTTTTTGACCACTGAACATTAAAAATATTTTATTTTCATTTGTAATATTTTTTAAATTCGTTATTATAATATAAAAATAACCAAAATTTTTTGTGTATTGGTTAAATTGATATTTGATATATTTATCAGTATCAAATGTGTCAGATATTTTTTTTATTTTATTATAAAAATCAAAAAAAATTGTTTTATGTTTACCACATAATTTAATACCAAATGTAATATCATTTTTAAAATCTGATATCATATCATTTATATAATCATTGTCAAAATTATCCTAATTATTAAAATCTATATTTAATTCTTTAATATATTTCATATTTATATATTTATATATAAATAAAAAAATATTATGATTAAAAAATATAATGAATTAAATGAATCTGATAATGAATTTGGAGAAATAACAATTAAAATAGAAGGTAATGGTTTTATTAAACAGATGATGATTAATGATATTAAAAGATCACTTAGAAAATATATGGGTAAAAGAAATTTATATGTTGATAATAAAAAAATAAATTCATATAAATAAAAATTCCCTATAAGATTTCAGCACTTATTCACACAAATCAATATCTATATGTTTATTAATATTAAAATTATCATATCCTAAATATAAATATAAAGAACTTTTTAATATTGTTATTATAAAATCATTATTATTATCATTAATATTAAACCAACGTTTATACGATATAAAATTAGAGAATGTTTTTATTTTTAATGAATTTAAAATATGAAAAAATTTATCTTCACATTTTTTATTTACTTTAATTTTTAAAGATTCATTATATTTTAATATATTAATATTATTAATAATAATATCAGTATTATCATAATTATCCCAGTCATTAAAATTTATATCCATTTTTAAAAATATTAATTAATTATTAATTAAAAAAATTTATATATAAAAAAAATAATAATTTATTATGAATGTAAATTTTGATGATTGGGATAATGATATTAAACAAAAACATATATATGAAATTGGTATAACTAGAGATTTTGATATTGTTGGTTATATTTGTGCAACAGATATAGAAGAAGCTAGGGAAAAATCTAAAAAAGATAATTATTTATTAGAATTAAGCAAAAAACATAATCTTAGATTTGTTAAAATTAAAGCATTTAAAGCTACTTTTGTAACTAAAAAATTATCTTTAAAAGAAACTTTAAAAAAAATTAAAATGAGAAGATTAAGAGAAGCAATAAGAGCATCACATAATTTTGAATCTCTTCAAAAATCAATTAAAGAGTTGGAAAATAATAACTTAAATTAATATTAATTCTTTTTCTTCTACTTCTATTATAATTTTTAACTGATTATTAACATTATAAATATGTATGCATTTATCTAAAATTTTTTCAATGTCATTTTTTTGTAAAATACCACAATTTATAAAAAAGAAAAATGTATCATCATCAACACTATTATTTATAAAAAAATCACCAGGTGACATCAATACTGATAATTGTAATTTTAAACCAATAAATTCATCTATATCCATATTATCATATGGAGATTCGGTTATAACATTTGAATAATTTAAATAAAATAGAATTTTATCAGATATTTTTTTATATTTTATAATATAAATATGTCCATTGATAATATATAAATACCAACATATATTTTCTTCATATTCTACCCAATTATCAAAATTTATATTCATTAATATTTTTAATTTTTCAATTTTATATATAAATATAAAAATTAAAAAAAATAAATAAAATGATAACAAAATATTTAACATTTATTAATGAATCTCAAACAAATAATATAAAAATATCAAAAAAATTATTAGATTTACTTAATGAATGTGATAATCCAATATGTAAACTTTTACTAGATATAAGAAAAAATAAAAAATATTTAAAAGATAATTATCCTTCTATAATTGATATTAATGACAATTATACACAATTAAAATATTCTTATGATGGATCATCATATAATAATATAAAAATATCAAAATTATTTAGACTTTTTAAAAATGTTGAAGAAGTTAAAAAGAATTATAATATAACACAATCAACAATAGAAAAATTTATTGGATTTTTAAAATCAAAAATAAGTGATTATGTTGTTGAAGTTTGGAAAGAAGAAAAAATATTAGATGCATTTAATTATAATAATAATATTGATATTAAAAAATTTGGAACATCATGTGCTAATTTTCATGATAGAAAAAATGGATATGTTGAACCATTAAAAAGTTGGTTTGATGTATATGTTAAAAATCCAAAAAATATAAAAGTTCTTGTAGTAGTTGATAAAAATAATAAAAAAGTAAAAGCTAGAAGAATAATAATTGAAGGTAAACAAATTATAGATTCTGGGGATTTTAAAAAAGGAAATTATTATACAATGTTAAGTAATTATTATGGTGAAGGTGATTCAAAATATGATATTATGTTAAAAACATATGCTAAAAATAATTTAAAAGGGGAAATTGTATTAAATACTTTTAGTACAATTCGTTTTTTGAAAAATAATCATCTTGTTAATGGTGTTTTTGTTATAAAATTAAAGGAAACTAAATTTAAACATTACCCACCATTTGATAATATGTATGTTGATTTTGATAAAAATGTATTAACATCAAAAGGATATTTAAATAATTATGTTTTACATCAAGCATATAAAGCAAAATATGTTAAATAATTATTTTTCATATCGGTTTTTAACTAAATGACATTTAACAAGAATTGGTTTAACTTTTTTAGGATTTGGTAATAAAAATTTTTTATTTAATTTATCATCATTATAATTATCCCAAATATCAAAATTTATTTTTTTCATTTTTATTTCAAAAATAATAAAAAAAATATTATATTTGAAATAAAAAATGAGTAAAATAAATATCGATTTTGATGATTGGGAAGATTATGATAATGAAGATGATCAAAAATATTTTATATTTTGTTATAATAATAATCTATTTTTAGGATATTTATTTAAATCAAAATATTATGATAAATATTATTTAACTATTAATGGAACACCATCACTGACTATTAGTATTAATTTAATTAGTAATATTAAAAAAGAAATTAATAATAATAATATTATTAGATATGAATATAATAGAACACACATTAATGGTAATGAACACGATACTTATAAAGTAACATTATTTAAATATTTTAATAAAGATAAAATAAATATAATTTATGATAAAAATCAAATACAAGATTATTTTGTTAATAATAATAACATAAAATATAAATTTAATATAAATGATTTTTTATTAAATTCTAAAGATATTAATAATAATACATCTATTTTATCTGGTATGATTTCTGATAATGGTCGTTATTATCATCAAAAAAAATTATAAATTTTAATATTTTTTATTGAAATCATCTAATTTATAATTAAAATATTGATCACCAGATATATAATTGTTGTATAAATTTACCCATTCTCTAATAAACATCAAATAATCATCTGAATACGTACCATATAATCTACCAACATTTAATCTACTATTATACATTCTATCAATTAGAACTCTAGATATTGGATTATTAATATTTCTATCATCTTTTCTTATCATATATGATATTAGACTACCTTTTAAATAATTTTTTATATTATGATTATGTTTACCATCATATCTTTTATCATTTAAATCTAAACAAGTTGTCCACCCTCTATTTGTTGACATACCAATAATATCATATGGGTGCCTTGATATTACAACATAAATATTATCTGTTTTTTTAATAAAATCTTTTTTACTATCATTATAAACTTTTAATAATCTTTTATCATTTTTATTTAAAAATTTACCTAATCTAATTACTCTATCACTTCCATGTTTTCTTATTAAACCTTCATCGTAATCAACTATTGTATAATCATTCCACCCCAAATAGTCAGTTAATTCTAATGGTATTATATTTTTATATGTAACTGATATCGGAAAATATAATCTATAATATTTTTTATCATGATCTTTAAAATATTTAAAAAATTTATCATATGATGAATAAATTAATTTATCTGCATACTTTTCCCATTCTTTATAATCACATATTTTTAAAGCTTCATTCATAATTTTTATATATAAAAAATAATATATAAAAAAAAGATTATATGTATTTATCTAAAAATATTTTTATTATAACAGTTTAATTTGATTATTTAATAACGTTTCAACTATGATTGAATCATTAACATTAAATTCTATTTCATAAGCCTTACCATTTTCGTAAATATGAACCACTGTACCAACAGATCCTTTAGGAATATCCGGAATATCATATAAGGAAACAACTATATCATGTGTATTTAATTTTTTAATATATTTCATTTTTGGAGGTTTTGACTTTTTTATTTTTTATTAAAAAAAATTAAGTTAAATCATAAACATTACAATGATCATCATGTTTTATATTATAAGAAATATAGATTTTATTTGTTATATTCCCAAATAAAAATAAATAAATTGGAATATCAACATTTATTGGAAAATTTTTTACGTTTTTATGACTAACAAACCAATGAACATTATTTAAATAATTAGATATTTTATACCAAGAATTTTTATCTATTTTAATTATAGTAGAACCAAAAAATTTATTTTTTTTTTCTTGATTAAAAAAATTATACATTATATCAACAATATCATCTGTATATTCTTCCCAATTATTAAAATTTATTATTTTCTTTTTATATATCATAAATTAATTTATAGAATTTTTAAAATTAACACTATTAACAAAACCTTCATCAATTAAACCTTTAATTGTTTCATTTTTTGATTTTTTTGATGACCACATAGCTTCCATTTCTTCGTATAAACATATACCTATTTTTTTAAATGATTTTTTAATTGAATCTGATAAATTGTGATAACCTAATCCATCATCTAAACCACCAAATTTATCAAAATATTTAACAGATGTTAAACAAACCATAACAATATCATCATATTCCATTACATCAAAATAATAATCATTTGGTTGATTATTTGCTTTATTATATTCATCCCAATTATTATTATCATTATTATCATCATTATCAATATCAACAGTAATATCATCAATATCAAATTCTTTTTCTTCTTCTGTTGTAAATCTTTTTGATGAAAAATAAAATATTTTACCATTATTACGACATCCAATATCTACTTTATTATTTTTAATTTTTTTAATAATAAAACTTTTTGAACTTTTTAAATAATCTTTAGCATATTCAGGTAATTTATATGTACTCACATAAAATAAAGGATAAACAATATCATTAATTTTTAATGATTTACTTGGATATCTCATATAAACTGCTTTTTGTTTATTATTAGATTTAGATTTAGGTTTATTATTAGATTTCTTATTAATTTTAGATAATACTTCTTTTAAATTTATAACATCATTATTAGATATTTTATTTAATATATCAATTTCATATTTTGAAAGATTATTAAAACCATTTTCATTTATTTTATCTAATAACATATCAGATAGATCATTTATATTATTAATTTTCATAATTATTTTTTAATTAATAAACAAATATAAACATTTTTTTTTAATAATTATTAAAAATAATAATTTTTTTTTGTTTTTTAATAAAAATATTTATATTTGATTATGGTTAAAATTATAAATTCAATAAACAATTTCCAATATGATGATAATATTGTTCACGATTTACATCATTCTCTTACAGAAATAAAACAAGATTCAACGTTCGAATTTATTTATGATAAATTAAATATTATATTTTTAAAATATTTTTATTGTACTAATGATAATTATGATATTGATAATAAATTATCAACATTAAATTCTGTTATTAATGATTCATTTTCAAAATATAATAAAATTATTAAAATGACTAATTTATTTAATGATATTATTTATAAATTTTTTAAAAAAGGTATGATTAGTAATTATAAAGATTTACCATATATTTATATTATTTTATATGAAAATCAAAATAAGAACACAAATTTATTTTTTGAAAAATTAAAATATAATATTGATAATTATAATATATTTTTTAATGAAGACATGTATCAATATATACATGATATTTATGATAAAATATCAAAATATTCTAATCTTATAATTAAAGATAAAATTTATTGTCGTAATAAATATATTGATAAAATTGTTAATATTTTAACAGAATATAAGATAAGTGTTGATATATCTGATATATACCAAAATAATACTACTACTGATACAATGAATTTTAATAATTATTATACATATGATTATTATCATACATCTTATTATGGAACACATTAATATAAAAAAAAATATATATAATTAAAAAATTACAAATAATTATGAAATATATTAAAGAATTAAATATAGATTTTAATAATTGGGATAATGTAGATTATAATATTTTAGATGATTTTTTTTTAATTAAAAGAAAAAAAAGAATATTTTATAATAGAAGGAATGTCAAAGTATTAGAAGTAAATGAAAATAATATTAATATATTAATTGATTATCTAACTGATAAAGATTTATTAAATAAATATATTTGGTTTAATGATGATTTTAATTTAATTAAAAAAATATTAAAAAAATATAAAATTATATATTTAATATTTTTAAATGATATAAAAATAGGATATCTTGTATTTGAACCAGATGATTTTGATATTATTAAATTTTAATTAAATCATAATTTTAATATTAGAAAATTTTATATATATTTAAAAAAATACATTTTATGAAATTATCAATAATAAATTTACATTCATTTATAGATGTAATAACTAATAGTTCTACTGAATTATTTATATCTGAAAGTGATGATCCAATTAATATGATTGAATTGATATTATTAGAAATTATAAAAAATTATAATAATAAACATAATACAACATTAACTTTAGATATTTTTGAAAGACCTATTAAATTATCATATGAAGATTATTTAATATGGAAAGGTAGTGAAGAAAGAAATGAAAATGAATTATATGAAACATTAGAATCGTGGTTTATAAATGATGATGAAGATTCTAAAAAGGAATATAGAAAAGATAATATAAAAAATAAAATATGGAGAGATAATATTGATAACTCATTGAATGATATTTATGTTAATTTATGTTTAGGTAAAGATATTTATAGTAATGAATGTATTGAATTAATTGATAATATTTATAATCATGTTGAAAATGGTGGTATAAATAAACCAGATTGGTGGGATGAACCATATTTAGATTATCAATATCAGATAAGAGTAAGAGATTTAGATGGTAAAATATTTATATTCAGTAGTGATGATAATAGTGTACCATATGTAATGTGGGATGAAATAAATATTAAATTAAATGCAACTAATTATCATTTAGGATGAAAATACGAGAGTTTAAAAATGAAAATTATAAAGGCATTTTTATAGATAATAAAACTATGAGAATACCATTTGATAATAGTAAACCTATTTTGGAATTAGATTTTCCTGAATTTTATGATATATCAATAACAAACAAATGCAATGGTGGTTGTATTTATTGTTATCAAAATTCATTACCAACATTACAAAATTATGATAATATTATTGGAAAAGTTAATAATTATTTTGGTGAAATGTCTGATAATGAAAGACCATTTCAAGTTGCAATAGGTGGTGGTGAACCCACAGAACACCCAGATTTTATTAATTTATTAAAATTGTTTAATAAATTAAATATATTACCAAATTATACTACAAATGGTATGTGGGTTAAATCTGATAAAAAAAATGATATTATTAAAGCAACAAAAAAATATTGTGGTGGTGTGGCATTATCAACACATAATCATTTAAAGAAATATTGGGAACAATTAATAGATGAATTATATGATAATGATATATTTGTTAATTTACATATAATAATATCAGATAGTGAATCAATTGATGAATTTATTTCAATTTATAATAAATGGAAAAATAAAATTAAATATTTTGTATTATTACCTTATATATCAATAGGTAGAGCAAAATATAAAGATATAGATAATGAATATTTATTTGATAAAATACCAGATAATAAAAAAATTGCATTTGGTGCAAATTTTTATAATTATTTAAGAAAAATCAAATACCCTGTTTATATATATGAACCAGAATTATTTAGTAAATATTTATCATTAAAAGATAATGGTTATTTATATTCAAGTTCATTTAGTAGTGATGTTATAAAAAATAATTTTTTAATTTAATATATATAAAAAAAAACAAATAATATGGAAATTAAAAGATTTGATAATTTTAAATTAAATGAAAGTAAGCAAAAAAAATTTGATTTTGTAGTTAAAGATATTATAGATAATATTGATAATGTAGTAATATATAAAGAATCATCAGATGGTCAACAATATTTTTTTAAATATCATAATAAATTATTTAAAATTTATAAAGAATATTCTATGTTTACAACCAAATATGTTTTATATTATTTCAATAATAAAATAGAAACATCTTCTAAATTAACTAAACAATTATATAAATTAATTGAAGAAAAATATAATCAAGATAAAGAAAATAAAATAAAAGATGATTTAAATATATTCAGAAATAAATAAATAAATAAAATGAAAAGATATTTAAAATTCTTGAATGAATCTAATAATAGTGACACAATTGAATATATGGGAATTGGTGGTGAGATTATTGATGTAAATGTAGATGATTTACATATTTATGGGAATAGTGTTTATGATAAAAAAAGAAAAAAAGAAATAATATATTTTATGTCAAAAAAATATATTAATGTTACAAAACTTTTTGATAAAGATTCAGCATATAAAATGTGGAATTATTTAAAATCTAATTCATTTGAAATTGATGATATTAATTCATTATATACTGATGTTGATAAAATTGATTTATATTATAAAATAGATCCTAAATGTGTTAGACCTTATTATATAAATTGTCAAAATAAAAATTATAGTGATAATTATCAAATTTTATTTAATTTTAATTTCTTAGAAATTGTATTATATAATTCTAATTTAGAAGGTGATATAATCATACCAGAAAATTATAAATTAACAGAATTAGATTTATCAAATAATAAAATAAAAAAACTTGATATTTCTAATTTACATAATTTAGAAACAATTAAATGTAGTAGAAATGAAATAGAAAGTATTAAATTTCCAAAAAAATTAAAAAAAATTGATTGTCATCATAATAATTTAAAATCTATAGATCTTACTAATTTTAATAAATTAGAATCTGTTGAATTTTCTTCAAATCCAATTGATGAAATAAATTTACCAAAATCATTAATTTTTAAATCACTTATTTTAGTAAATGCAAATATATCTCATGTGGATGTAAGTAATACACCAAATTTAGAAACATTAATTCTTACTGATAACAAAATAAAATCTATGGATTTTATTAAAAAATTAAATAAATTAAAAACATTATTTATTGAAAATAATGATTTACCAAGTAATAAAATAAAAGAAATAAAAGATTATTGTGATAGAAAAAATATTTATTTTAAATATTAAATTTTTATAATAATTTTAAATATCCAGTTATTTTATCAATTTCAGTTGAATAATATGGTCCAATAGCAATACAAGTATTTGTTGGGGTATTATGAAATTCAGTTTTACCTGAATCGGTTATTAATACTGTTGGTATGTTCATTTCCAATGCTTTATTATATAATTCTAATAATTCATCTTCAGTATCAACACCAACTGTTATTTTTGTGAAAATACCATTTAACCATTGATCTAAATATGAATCTTTATTAAATTTTAATTCATATTTTATTGGATAATTGTCAGTTTTTTTCATGAGTTTTAAAACTGCACCTAATGATGCGTGTGCCCCTTGAGAAACCATTTTACCTTTTCTCATTTTTAAATCTTTTCTTATTATAATTACTTGTTTACTATTCATAATTTATTTATTTGATAAAATATAATATTTAAATTTGAAATACCATTTTATTATTCTATTATATTTTTTGTTTGTTAATATAATTTGATCTTGCATTATTAATATTTCATTAATTGAATATATATCTTTTTTGTTATTATTCCATTTTACATGAAAACAATAATTTTTATTTGATGTGTAACCATCAATTATACCAATAATATTCTTATGTGTATATCGTAATATATTATTTGGATTTATTTTAACTTTAGAACCTATTAATTTTTTATAATATTTTTTATTTTTATTTTTTGGTATCTTAATCCAATTATCTTCAATATAATCCCAATTATTAAAATTTATTTTCATATATAAATATAATAAAAATTATTATATTAGAAAATATTTTTTTATTTAATGTATTTTTTTTATATTTAAAATAAAAATGTTATATATTTCTATATCAATTTTATTTATTCAAATGTTATTCATAATTATTAGTATGATAACTACTAAAATATCAAATGTAAAATCTATGGCAACATTTACTATAACATTTATAATATTTACAATATTTGTATTTATTCCAGTTAAAAAAACAATGAACACATATTCATCATTATGTCAAGATAAATTAAATGGGGATAGTACGGTAATTATTAATGATCACAAATATTCATTTAATACTAAAATACCACCAAATGTAGATTTATATCTAATTGATAATATTAATATATATGACGGTGTTATTATAAAAAAAGTTTTGTTTTATGATGATTCAATAAATGATTATAATTATTCAAAATAATTAATCATCATTATAAATATTATCATTTATTTCTACTTTTAAATTACTATAAAATAATTGTTCGTCTTTTAATTTTTCTTTAATAATTGATAAAATATATAATGGATTTTCATGATCATCTTCTGTTTCTAATGTAAATGTTACTTTAACATCATCTTTTATAAAATTACCATTATTATTATAATTAAAATCATTAAATTTTTTCATTTTTTTTATTTTTTATTTCTATATATAAAATATATATTAATAAATGATAAAAAAATGAAAAAATTAACTAGAATATTATCTATAGATGGTGGTGGAATAAGAGGAATAATACCAGGTCAAATTTTAGTATCACTTGAAAAAAAATTACAAATAATTGATAATAACCCAAATGGTAAATTATCAGATTATTTTGATTTAGTTGCTGGTACAAGTACTGGTGGTATTCTTGCTTGTATATATTTATTACCAGATAAAAATAATAATCCAATGTTTTCAGCACAAGATGCTGTTAATTTATATTTACAAAAAGGTAATAAAATTTTTAATAGAACATTATGGCAAAAAATAAAAAATTTTGGAAATATACTTGATGAAAAATATAATAGAAAAGAATTAGAAAAGTCATTAGATGAATATATGAAAAACACAAAATTAAGTGAATTATTAAAACCAACACTAATAACAGCTTATGATGTAAAAAATAGAAAAGGTCATTTTTTTAAATCACATAAAGCAAAAAATCATTCATCATATAATTTTACAGTTAAAGATGTTGCTAGATCAACATCAGCAGCTCCAACTTATTTTGAATTAGCTGAAATAGAATCTATGAACGGTACTAAATATCCATTAATTGATGGTGGAGTTTTTGTTAATAATCCATCTTTGTGTGCATATGCTGAAGCTAGAAATGTTATATTTGATGAATATAGAATAAAACCAACAGCAAATGATATGGTTATTTTATCATTAGGAACAGGAAATAAAGATGAATCTTATAATTATGATGATGTTAAAGGATGGGGAGTTGTTCAATGGTTATCACCACTTATCAGTATAATGATGGATGGTGTTTCTCAAACAGTAGATTATCAATTAAGAAAAATATTTGAATCTATTAATAAACAAAATCAATATGTTCGTATTAGTCCTAAATTAGTACATTCTGATGAAAAAATGGATAACGCAACAAAAGAAAATTTATTAGCTTTAAAACTAGATGGTGAATTAAATGCTAAAGAATATGATAATATTTTAACAGATTTTGCAAAAATTTTAATAAATAATAAATAATATTTATGAAATATATGGGAAGTAAAAATAGAATATCTAAATATATTTTACCAATTATATTAAAAGATAGAAATAATAAAACTTATATAGAACCATTTGTAGGTGGTTGTAATGTAATTGATAAAGTAGGGTATAGTAGGATAGGTTCAGACAATAATAAGTATCTTATTGCTATGTGGAAGGGTTTACAACGAAATAAAAAACGACCTTATTATATAAGTAAAGAATTATATAGTAAAGCAAGAAAGGAATATAATAATAATACTAATAATGAATTTGATGATTTTTTAATTGGTTGGATAGGTTGGATGGGTAGTTACAATGGTAGATTTTTTGATGGTGGTTATAGTGGTCATAATGTTGGAAAAACACATAGAAATTATATTTTAGAACAAATAAAAAACACAGAAAAACAAATTAATAAAATTAAAGATATATTATTTATTCATTCTGATTATAAAGAATTAGAAATACCAAATAATAGTATAATTTATTGTGATATTCCATACAAAAATACAAAACAATATTCTACATCAAAAAAATTTGATTATAATACATTTTATAAATGGTGTGAAAAAATGTCAAGTTTAGGTCATATTGTATATATATCAGAATATGATATGCCTGATAATTTTAAATGTGTTTGGGAAAAAGAAATAACAAATTCAATGAATACAATTAATACATATAAACCAACTGAAAAATTGTTTACATTATAAATAAAATTAAATATAAAATTTTATATTTTTCAATATTTTGATATTATTAATATTTAATGGAATATATACAGGTATATCATAATTTTCTAATGTATCGTAACCAATAATAATATCATATCCTTGCTTTATTGTTTCTTCAATAAATTCTTTAATATAAATTAAATCAAATACATTATTTTCAACATATCCACCATTTTTCAAAATATCATTTGATTCAAAACTCCAAGAATTATCACTATATTTATTGAAATTATATTTAATATTTGTATTTTTTAATATTGGTTCCCATTTTGTCACAAAATCATTTATATTATTAATTGTTAAAGGATTATTATAACGAATTTTAAATTTTGTTAAATATGCTATTTTATTTATATTTAACACTCTATGTATATACCATAAAGATCCTTTTATACTAGTCGTCGTAAATATACCAGGTTTTATTTTATTTAATTTTTTATTCCCACCGTGATATGTTTTTATAATCATATTATTTTATAAATTTTTTATATTTATTATAAATTTTATTTAATTCATCATTATTTAAATGATATGATTTTCCTAATAAATTTTTATCAAATAATATTTTATTGTTAAAATCAATCCAAAATTTATAATGAAAACTTCTATGTTTTATAAAAGGTAATATTTTTGTACCTTTACCTATACTTAAATAAGATATTTTTAATTTAAGTATATCATTATCAAATTGAATATTATCATATTTAAATTTATTTCTATTAAGAATAATACTTAAACAAGAATTTTTTTCATCATCTTGTTTTCTATTTTCATTTATAATTAAGCTTTTTAAATATTTCAAATTATTTTATTTAATTTTATTATATAAATCAATTATATAAAAACAACTTTCTAAATCATCACAAACATAATAATAAGATTCTTCATTTTTTATTATATTTTTATTATTTTTTTGTATTATTTCAACATACATATAATATTTTATATTATTACCAGTACTTTCCCCTTTTGAAAAAATTATATCAATTCTATATTGATCAAAATCAAATATAGTATTTCTTATATTTTTCTTTATTGTGATTCTTTGTTTTGTTTTTTTACTTAAAAGATATTTAAATTCTCCTAAAAATAATGATATTTTTTTTAATTCATTAAAATTAAATGAAATAGGTTTTATTTGTTTTAATTCATATGGAATATCTTCATGGTTATCAAACATTTCATAATTAGGATTATTAGAAACCATACTTGTTGTAAAATTTTCATTTATATTATTATTAATATAATCGTTATAATTTAAAATATTATTCATTTTTTTTTATTTTCTATTATATATAAAAAATAAAAAATAAAAATAAGTACCCCGAGTGGTTTTATCCTTTTGTTATGATTAATATTACACTTTTTTACAATTTTTCATTAATCTAAACCAACCATTTTCATCATATACACCACACACATTCCCATCGCACTCAATGCTTTTAACAGTAAAAATAGTATCTTTATTTGAATTATTGTCTACAAATTTATCTCCTTTTTCTAATTTACTAATCATAACATCAGATATACCCAATTTTTCTTGATATTCATTGAAACTTTTTATATGTTTATTATCTTTCATAATATTAACTTATTATTTTTGTTGTATATATTAAATTGAAAAACTGCGCATAACATTAGAATTAGATTATGTTTTTGGATATAACAGGACAATATCAAAATTTTTTAGATTGGGAAGACGAACGAGGGTATAATATAGTTGAATTGATGCAGATATAGAAAAATCACTACGACAATTTGTTAATGCAGATCAGATTTACAGTCTGATGCCGTTACTTCCCCCTTTGTACCCCGAGTGGGATTCGAACCCACACTTTACAGATTTTAAATCTGATGTCTCTACCTGTTGGACTACCGAGGTATATGTGGGGAAGGAGGGACTCGAACCCCCTTACTGCAAAGTCCACTACGACAATTTGTTAATGCAGATCAGATTTACAGTCTGATGCCGTTACTTCCCCTTTGTACCCCGAGTGGGATTCGAACCCACACTTCATAGATTTTGAATCTATTGTCTCTACCAATTGGACTATCAGGGTAAAAAAAAATCTCAACCCATAATGGATTGAGATTTAATAAAAATATTATTATAGCAATATCTATTAAGTCAACCCATTTGATTGATATAATAAATATAAATAATATTTTTTCATTTCATTTTTCATAATACAAATATATATATTAATTTTTAAATTGCAAAATTTATTTTTTAGATTTTTTTGGTTTTTTAGATTCTTTTTTTGGTTTTGAATCTTTCCATTCTTTTTTTGATATAAATTTCCAACCATTTGATATATATTCATTAATAATTTTTATTTCACTATTAGATGAATCTTTTAATCTCATTATTGTATCATTCTTTTTTAATGTTTTCATATCTTATTAAAATTTATTTTATATAGTATTTAAATATTAAATAGTTTTATTATTTATTTTTATAATATATACAAACAATAAACTATTAACAAAAAATAGAATAAAAATGTCAATAAAATATTTTTAATATAAAATGAGTTGGATAAGAAAAAATAGTTGTGATGGTAAATATACAAGTTTAGATGTTAGATTTACTAAAAATTGTGATAATAATTGTAATTTTTGTATAGAAAAATATGGTATTGATTCATTAGGTAAAACAGATGTTGATAAATTAATTAAATCAACTATTGATTCAGGAATTGATGATATTCTTATTCTTGGTGGTGAACCTTTTTTATATGTGGATGATTTATTAACTTATGTTAAATCTATTAGAAAATATGTTAAAAGTATTTATATAACAACTGCATTACCAAATACATTTCTTAAAAAAGAAATAATTACAGATGAAATTATTAATATAATAGATGGATTAAATATATCAATACAATCAACAGATTCAAAAGAAAATAATAATATATTAGTTGCATCTTCAAGACATAATAGATTAAATTTATTAAAAAAATTAAACTCTAAATTTGCAGATAAAATTAGAACAAGTATTAATCTTGTAAAAGGTGGAATTGATTCAAAAAAGAAATTAATGAAATCATTAAAAGATTTAGATAATATTGGATGTAAATATATTAAAATTAATGAATTACAAGATGATTCAAATTATGTTTCATTTGAAAGAATTATGAATAAAAAATATTTAAGTCCATATACTTTTGGTTGTAATAAACATATAATAATAAAAGGGATAAATACAAAGATACTTTTAAAAAGAAGTTGTTTTATAGTTGAACATACAAATCATGCTTCTGTTATTGATTTAATAAAAGTAATTCTGAAAAAATATATATATGATAAATATTTTCCTTCTAATAACAAGTTTTCAGTTTTATATGAAAATGGTGAAATAAAAAGAGGGTGGTTAAAAAAATAATATTTAATTATGAAAAATATAATTACAAAATTTGCTAAATGGATATTAACTGAAAGTGTAGGTTGTCATTGCGAATCAAATGGTGCATCTCATTGTGGGACAAATAGTAATGATCATTGTGGGACAGGTGGTGCATCTCATTGTGGTGGAATTTCAACTGGTTGTCATTTATAATGTTTTTGTTTAAATAGAGGGTAAATATAAATATATGTACAAAATAAATTTTATTAACGATAAAAATGATTTTTAATTTTTAATTTTTGATTAGGATAAATTTTGAATTTTGAATTTTGAATTCATATCAATATCGTTGTATTCCTTTTACAGTATAGTTGTTGTTTTTGTTAATTAAATTTATTTTATATCATATAAATATAAATACCCCCATAAATTTTATAAATTTATTTCAACAATAGTTGAATAATTATATTCATCAATTTCATCTTGTAATTTTGTTATTTTTTTATTTAATTCTACAATCATTTGATCTTTTTCGTTTTGACCAATTATAGATTTGTATTCATTAACATCAATTGCATTTGTATAAGATCTTTTTTCAGATACTTTACCATTTTTTGTGCTTAATTTATTTAAAAACAAAATTTTAGATTTTAATTCTGAAATTTCAAAAATTTTAGGATAAATAGGCATTGTGTTTTCAAATAAAACTTTTTTAATATTAACAATTTGTTGAATTAATTTATCATATTTATCCATCAATTCATTAATATTATAAATATGTTCACCAGGTAAAACGACTGTATTATTACTATGAATTTTTTTCTTAATAGATGTTATTTCACCTAATAATCCTTTTTTAATTTTAATTAATTTATATAATTTAACTTTCATATTATTTTGTTTTTTATTAAATATAAATATAATTTTTTAATATATAAAATAAAAATATAAAAAAAAAATAATGAATAATGTTATAAATTTTGATGATTTTGAAAATTATGATTCTAAAATGGATGATCCAGATTATGAATTTTTATTAAATTTATATGATACTCTTAATGCTGAAAGTCACCCAAAAAAGAATACAAGAAAATTTTTAAGACAAGCATATAAATTAATTGACGATGGTGAAATAAAAAAAGAAATTTTAAATTATTTTATAAAAAACGAATCTTTACCTTCTAAAATAGTAACTGAAATGAAAAAGAAAATAAAAAATAAAAAATCAAAAAATTATTTCCATAGTTCATGTGGAGGAGGTGGGTCTGCATATAGATCTTCATGTTAATTTATAACTATCTAAAAAACAACACTATATATAATAGTATGCAAGATCATGATATATATTAATAATATTATATTATATTTATATGTTTTTTAGATAGTTATAAATTCTGTTTCTTTTAATTGTATAAAATTTATATTATTTTTAATTTCTTTTTTAGATTGATTATATCTTGATGATATCCAATGTGTAACATTATATTTTCTATCATTAATAATTAAATTATAAATTTTTGTTAATTTTTCTCTTCTTTTTTTTACATCATTATATAACCATTTATCTGATTTTTTAAATGGTTTTAAATTTAGATAATTGTATGGATATATAAAATCAACATTATCAATTGAAACAACAATATTAATATTTCTATATGAAATATCAATTTCTTTGAATACTGTTGGTTTATTTCTTTTGTATGTAAATTTCAATGATCTATTATAATCTTCAGAATCATTTATAAATAAAATATTTTTATTATTTATATTTAAAATATCATAATTTTTAATAAATATTAAATTTGAATATTTATTTTTATATTTTTTAAAATAATGACAATTATCTAAATGACCTTTTAAAATATAAAATCTATTATTATCAATAATAAGTTTTTTATTTATTTTATTTATTTTATTATTTTCTATTTTAGAATTATTAATAATTCCAAAATTTCCTAAAATAATAATATCTGAATTTTTTATATTTTTTATATCTAAAATTGTAAGCAATTTATTTTGCTGAAGATTTATATCTCCAACAAAATAAATTGCCCTATTTTTAAAATTAAACATATTATATTGTATTTATGTGATAAAATATACCATTAAATAAATTTTCATTATCTGGTTGATTATCACAAAATGTTATTGTAGTGTCTTTATTTTTTCTACAAGTTGTTATTTTTTTAGTGTGAGTGTGTCCAACTATTTGATGATAACCATCTAATGGTTTTCTACAACCGTGTTCTTTATCTAACCACAATGGTCCTCCAACTTTATTTAAACCACCTCTCATAAAACCAACATTAAATATAACATCTAAATTTTTTTCAAATTGTAAATTTAAGCTATCAGCTAATGTTTTTTCTGTATCAAATTTTTCAAAATTAAATTTATACCAACCTTTATGAACACCAGCATGTGTGAATAAATAATTATTATGTTGATAAGCTAATTGAAATAATTTATAATTTTCTCTAAAAATTTCATTTAAATCAAACCATATTGTACCTCTAAACCCACTACATTGATGTTTTTTATTTGTTGTAAGATAATGCATTTCATGATTACCCCACAATAATATAACATTATTATTATATCTTTTTTTAAATTCAATAATTTCTTTTAAATTGTGAATTATTTCTACATTTGATTTAGTAAAGCTATCGCAATAATCTCCTAAGAATACATATTTATCATATTCTGGTTGAAAATCAGCTAATAATAATTCATTTATATCACCAGCTCTTTTCCATAAGTTTCTTCCATGTGTATCACCAATTACAATTATTTTCATAGTGCAAATATAACATTATTTTTTAATTTTTGTTTCAAAATATTTAAAAATCATTTTAGATTGATTAAAATCATAATCTGTTAATATATTATCATAATATAATTTTTGAACATCATTTAATATAAATTTTAATATTTTTTTAAAATCATTGAATTTATCATCTTTATATATAATATATTTATCATTAAGAATATTAACGTCTTTTTTTAAAATATAATCATTATAAATATTTGAAAAAACTACATTATCTATATTTGTGTGTTTTTTCAAATATTTACATTTAATAATTTTAGATGAATAATCATATACATTATTTATATCATCAAAAGATAAAATATCATTTTTATAATATTTACCATCAGTTTTGATTAATACTTTTATATTTGGAATATCTATACCTGGTATAGATAAATATTCATTTGTATAACCATTTGAAAAATAATCATTATTATTTTTAATTTTATAATTAAAAAGTTTTTTTTCATTAATATTTAACCATTTAAATGTATCTAAATATGGATAAATATTTGGTATTGTTTTTAATTTAATTGATAATAATAATTGTACATCTTCATTATTTGGTGTTATAAAATTAATAGTATCATTCCATTTATTTGTTTTTTTACGATAATAATTATTTTTTGTAGCCCACTTATAGAATATCGAATCAATTTTTTCATTAATAGAATATATTCTATCCATTATTTTAATATCTTGTTCAGTTTCCCATAATAATGTTCTACCTAACAATTTATTATCTTTTAACAATATTAACATTTTAATATTATTAGAAATATAAATATCTAATAAATTTTGAGAATGATCATATTTCATACATGATTTTTCTAATGATCCAGTCATTTTATAATAATATGAATAATGATAATATTTTTTTAATTCGTTCCCATTTATAATTTTAAAATCATAATTATTTTTAATATTATCTATAGCACCCTTGTAATGATTAGAAAATTTTTCAATTTTTTTATTTGATAAATTTGGAATAATTTTTTTTAATAATTTACCAGGTTTTAATATATATCTATTTTTAGACCATACATCATCAATATTTTTTATTCTTGATTTGTGAATAAAAGATATTTTATATGGATTATTTTTAGATAAATCTAAATAATCTATATCAATATCAATTATTGATATCTTATTAAAAATATCAATATCAAAATCTTTTATTATTTTTGATAATTTATCACTTATATGCATATTGTAAATATAATAATTAAATATAAATAAAAAAATTATTCTATACCATGTTTATTAATTAAATCAAATTTATGTTTAACCTTTTTTCTAATTAAAAATCTTCCTTTTTTTATTTGAGATTTAATTGTAGATAAATTTGTTTTTTCGATTATTTTTATATTAACATTGGAATTATTTGGATTAATATTAATGATTTTTGAATCAGTGTTTTCAATTAATTTATTTTCTGTAGGTTTTAATATTAAATAATATTCATCATAATTTATATGTATATTATCATTACCAATATTTGATATAGTTGCAGATTTAAAATATTCATTGATTTCTAAATTATGTGTTGTTGTTATATTGTAGTTAGTTTCTTTTGTTATCTTTTCAGCTATTTCTTTATATGGTTTTTTATCTAGTTCTCTTAATATCATTACTTTTTTATATTTTTCTGGTAGATTATATATAACATCTTTAATAATATCATACTTTACTTTATTTTCCTTTTGTATTTCGTTATCTTCTTCATTATTATCATAACTTAAAAAAGTATTTAAAGTTAAATTTTGTGATATTTCTTTATCAATAGAAATATGTTTGTTTTTTTGTTTATCTTTATAATCTTTAATTACTAAATTAATAGCAATTGTAGTTAACCATGTTATAAATTGGGAAATTTCTTTATTATAAGTATCTATTTTTTCTAATCCTTGAACAAATGCAATATTTGCAAATTCTTCAGCTAATTCTATGTCTTTTGTATATCTAGTTAAATACCATGTTAATTTTGGTTTGTATTGTTTATAATAGTCATTAAAATTTTCTCCTGTTTTTTCTTTGAATTTTTTTTCATAAATTGTCATTAATTAATTGATTTTTTTTTGTTTATATGTTTTTAAACATATAAAGTGATTACAAATATAATACCTAAACTAACTATTTCAAAATATTTTCATAATTAATTTTAATATATAAGCATTATGGATATTAAATATAAAGATTATATAGAAAATAAAAAATTTAAAAATGTAATATTTTATTATAATAAAGTATCAAATAAAATAAAACCATATTATAATAGTGTATTAAGTATTTATATATTACCATATTATAAATTATTTTATTTTTTAACAAAAAATTCAAAATTTGAATTAAATGTTTATCAATTAAATTTATTAATAGTTTTATCATTTTCAAAATTATTAAATGATAATAAAGAAAATATTGAATATTTAATAAATGAAATTAAAAAACAAAATATTCATGAAATGATTGTCATGTATTTTAATATATTAAAAGTAATATATTCTTTATTTAGAATACTAAATAAATCAATGGATAATAAATTTATATTATTCAATAAAGGTAATTTAATATTAATCAATTATTTAACTGATTATATTAAAAATAAAAATATAAACATATCAAATTTTACATTAATGGATAAAAAATTAAAAACTGATATATTGTCATATTTAACTATTTAATATTTTTTTTGTGGTTAATATTAGTTCTTGTTTATCTTTTTTTGTTATATATGAAATATCTGAAATTTTAATAATTTCATTAATGAAAAACCCAATCAATCCTTTATTACCTTTTTTATATTTTGAATAAATTTCAGGATTATTATTAATTATTATTTTTAAATTTGATTTAATTTTTTTATTAATATCATTTGTTTTCGTTTTTGAATTATTATAAACCATAGATTTTTTTTATAAAAATAATAAATTTTATTTAATATATAAAATTAAAAATATATTATGAAATATATAAATGAAGAATCAATTGAAAACCAAAATGAATCGTTATTTTTGGGCACTTTAATTAGTGTTATGATTGGACATTCTATATCTAGAACATTTGAATTAATAATAACATTATTAAAAATTAAAAAAATAGAAAAATCTGTAATTGATGCAATTGATGAAATTTCAAAAAATAAAACATCATTTAAAAATTTTAGACATATTAAGAAATTTTTAATTATTAATGGACCAAATACAGTAACTATTATTTCAGATAGAAGTCTAAAATTTTATTTTGATACTATGTTTTCGTTTCAAATAAATAAACAAAATAATATAGTTGATATTTTAATAAAAAGAAATGGTTTATTTAGAATAAATAAAGAAATATCTTTTAAGATAACAAATGAAGAAAAACAAGAATTATTAAAATTAATTAATAAAAATATATTTAATTAAAATATTTCTAATTTGTTAAGTTAAATAAAATTTATTATTTTTATATGTAATAAAATCTATATCTGAATTTATTAATTCATTTGAATTTGTGTAGTAATTTATTAATATATTATCCATTTCATTTTTTGTAAAATATTCTTTATCTATTTCAATTAGTTCATCTAAAAAATCATCATCTAAATATGTACTAATATCTATGTTAAAATATTTTTTAAAATTATAAAAATCACCAATATTTTCATTATTTATAAAAATTTGGTCATTTATTATTTTAACTAATATTTCACTATCTTTATGCCAATGTGAAAATAACATATCAGTATCTATATCAAAGTTATTTATATTTAGACATTTATAACCATATAATGTTAATATTTTATTAATAAAATAAAATATTTTATATGATGTTTCTATTTCTTTTTTAGTGTATAATTTATTATGTTTAATAGTTTCTATTGGTTTAATATGTCTAATTATTGGTGCGTTTTCCCAATTTATTTTGGATGCAGCTTTTGCTACTGCTTCAACATATGTAATTAATGTTTTTTCATTTTTAGTATGTTCACCCCAACCACCAGCTGATATATTTGTTATTTCAGGTATTATATCTAAAAAAGATGCAGTATCAGTATAATAAGCTTCTGGATCCATTTTAAAATCTAAATTATTTTTTTTGAATTCATCAATTAAATATGTTGCAAAATCAATAGAACAACATTTCCGAGCTAATTGTCTAGTAACTATAGAACCCATTTGTTTTCTATCGAAAGCTATGGCTTTATTAAATTTTTTTAAAAAATCAGGATTTGATTTTACTAATTTAGATGATCCATATAATCCACCACTTAATATAGGTTCTTCACCTATAAAAAAATAATATGTACCTGGTATATTTTTACTTATTAAGTATAATAATATAGTTGTACCATTTTTATTATCCCCTCCTAATATAGTTGTACCATCTGTTTTTATCCAATTTTTATCAATAATATGATTTACTTTTTTTACTTCAGTGGAATATGTGTCTAAATGTGTTGTGAATAATGTTTTACTATTATAACCAACTTGATTGTAATAATTACCAATAGAATCTTTTTTAAGTTGATAACCATAATTATTAATTATTTTTTTAATATATGGAATTATCATATCTTCTTCACCAAATGGTATAGTATATTCTGTTAATTTTAAGAAAACTTTTTTAAAATTCATATTTTTTTTATTTATTTATATTTATAAAATTTGATTTTATTAAAAAAAATAACAAATTTGATTTAGCATCAACTTCTGAATCATATTCAATATCTATATATTCTTTAAAATAGTCAATATATTTTCTTTTTGTGTGATTTAAAAAATATATTTTAAATATATTTTTATTCAATTTCCATTTATTAATACTAAAATCATAGTATACAGTAAAATATTTATCATAATATTTTAATATATTATTAATATCACTTAAAGTATATGTTGGTAAAATGTTTTTATCATCTTTTATTATTTTACCATTTAATAAACAATAATTATTATCTTTTAATTTAATACTTATTTTATTATTTATAAAATAAAAAATGGTGTCAACATTAAATCCAATTTCTTTTAATTCTTTTGCTATATTTTTATTTGTAAAATACATAATTCAAATATAATAGTTTTTTATTAAAAATAAAAAACATATTTATGTATTGTTAATAAAATAAGAAAAGAAAAGAATGAAAAAATATTTATATAGGTTTATACCAAATAGATTTGAATATTTAATAAATATAAAAAAAATAGAATTTAAATCAAAAAATTTAAAAACTGATTATATAATTAATTTAATACATGAATTATTAATAAAATATTTTTTTTCTGATGATATTGATAATCTTAAAATAAATTTATGGTCATTAATATTGAGAAAAAAATATGGTATGAATTATAATTATTATATTGAATATTTAATTGAAAATAATTATATTACTTTAATATCTGATTATTATGTAAATAAGAAATCAAAAACATACAAATTAAATTATAAAGATTTAAAAAATTTAAAACGTGTTAAAATATATGATAATATTTTATTAAAAAAATATAATAAAAATTTTATTCTTAAAAATATAGATGAATATTCGAATAATTCTATAGATGTTAATGTTAAAAAAAAATTAATAAATGATTTATATAAAGTAAAAATTGATTACGATAATTCAATTAAATATTTAAATAAATTAAAAAAGAATAATAAAATAGATGAAAATAAATATTATAAAAATTTATTAAGTATTAATAGTATTAAAGATGGTCATTTGTTTTTTAAATTTGATTCATATGGTAGATTTCACACTAATTTTACTATTTTAAAAAAAGAAATTCGTCAAAATTTTTTAAAAATTGATAATATGGATTTATGTGAATTAGATATTAAAAATTCACAACCATTTTTTTTATCTATTTTAATGAAAAAATATATGAAAGATTGGAAAGAATTTGATGATGTTGAAAGATATTTTTTTGTTGTTAATGATGGAATTATTTATGATGATATAATAGAAAATATAAAAAATATAAAAAATAAAAAAGAAGCAAAAATTTTTATGTATAAAATATTGTTTGGTGATAATAATTTATATAAAAAAAATTCAAATTATTTTAAAAAAATGTATCCAAATGTATATTTTTTTATAGAAAATTATAAAAAAAATAAAGGTAATTATAAATCTATGAGTCATGATTTACAACAAATTGAAAGTGATTTTATTTTTAATGATATAATTAAAAATTTAATGAAAATTAATAAAAATATTAATGTTTTAACAATTCATGATTCAATTATGTTCCCATGTAAATATTTAAATAAAATAAATGATTTGTTTAATACTAAATTAGATATTATGAAAAAATAATTATTAGTAATTTACTATAGTTTAATATGTTTATTTTAATATATAAATAAAAATATATTAATATAAGTTGAGTTTCATAAAAATTTATAAAAAAGATTGGTCAACATTAACACCACCAAATAAAGGATCTTTATATGTTGGTTATGATATTGGTAATAATTATGGTTATGATAGTGATGTGTTATTACAAATGGATGAAAATGGTGTTGTGACACCAATAAATAGTGGTAATACAATGGGTGGTGGTGGATTAAATGGGTTTGTACCACATTCTGGTGTCAAATATAATAATTTAACAGATAAGTATTTACAAACAATTTATAATACTAATTTAGATACATCATTGACAACACCTAATGATGTTGGTGGTATAAAACATGGTACTAGTGTTATGGAATTGAGTGGTAAAACTATAGTACAAATATTAGATGATATGTTATTTGAAACTATGTTACCAACTTATACAATACCAACAATACATTTAATATCTAGTGAAAGTGGAAATAGAGAAATAGGTATTAATATTAATGTATTATTATCAATAACAGGAATTAAAAATGATTCTGGTCATTTTATAAAAATGGATTTTTTAAGAAATAATTCTGTTATATATTCAACATCATCTTTAAATGTGAATCAAGTTAGTGATATTAGTCCTCAATTTGGGTATCCTGATCCAAATAATCCAAATTATTCTTATAGTGTATCATATAATGATAATATAACTGTATCATCTATATTAACATCTGGTCATTATAGTATTACAACATATAATTCTATTGGTGATTATAATAGTGGTTTAGTTAAAAAAGATAATAAAGGTGTTAATGATAGTAGACCTTATCAAGTTAGACAAACAGATGCTCCTCAATTAAATAGTAATAATTATCATTCTAATAATATAAATATTATTGGTTATTATCCATATTTTTATGGTAAAACATCAAATCAATCTACAGCAACTGAAATTGTAACAATAATAGAAAGTGGTTCTAATTTTAATAAAATTGTAAATAATAGTGATAACACATTAATTATGAATTTTAATTGTGTTGGAGAATGGCCTTGGTTTGCTATATTTGATCAATATGATAATAAAAATCATTGGTATGAAAATGCTTTAAATAATGGAAATATTGGAACATCTGTTACAGATTTGTTTTCATCTGGTATAACAAAATCAATTAATTCATTTGATGGATATTGGAATGGGATAAATTTTAAAATATATATATCACAAAAGGTAACAACAATAGGAAATTGTGAAATTAGAGAATAAAAATGATAAATGATAAATGGCAATAAATTTAAGTGATAATATATTAGCAAAAACAACATATCCAGTAGATGCGAAATATGGTCCATATATTGGTGCCACATTGAATGATTGTAAAAATAATTGTTTTTCATTTTTAGATATAACATATAGATATGAAGGGTTAACCGTTGGATTAAAAATTGGAACAGATGATATTGTCGAATATTGGTTTATTGGTGGTGTTGATGATGTAAATTTAGTATTAAAAATTGGTAGTTTATCAGGTACAAGTGGAACATCAGGAACAAGTGGAACATCAGGAACAAGTGGAACAGATGGTACTTCAGGAACAAGTGGAACATCAGGAACAGATGGCATTTCAGGAACAAGTGGAACAGATGGTACTTCAGGAACAAGTGGAACATCAGGTACTTCAGGAACAAGTGGAACAGATGGTACTTCAGGAACAAGTGGAACAGATGGTACTTCAGGTTCATCAGGAACATCAGGAACATCAGGTACTTCAGGAACAAGTGGAACATCAGGTACTTCAGGAACAAGTGGAACATCAGGTACTTCAGGAACAAGTGGAACATCAGGTACTTCA
>Ga0256827_10000044_pt1 | contig 61158 bp, 65 predicted proteins | sample CV84metaG_FD_185977 | JGI IMG/M metagenome (GOLD analysis project Ga0256827, IMG submission 185977) | Hydrothermal vent microbial communities from East Pacific Rise, Pacific Ocean - CV84 | ecosystem: Environmental > Aquatic > Marine > Hydrothermal vents | place: Pacific Ocean: East Pacific Rise... | reverse complement strand
ATAGTTCCAAAGTTTCATGCCTACTTTGTAGTATTTAATGTTATAAATAGTTTTAGTGTTTTTATCAAATTGTTATAAAAATAACTACTTTAAGCAAGGTTTAAATATATAAGGCTCATAATTGTCTTTAAGGTTACAAGTGTAATCCAAATATTTCAATTAAGGAGTTCTTTATGAAAAGAGCTGGTTTTACTATGATCGAATTGATCTTCGTTATCGTTATTTTAGGTATATTGGGTGCTGTTGCTATCCCAAAATTAAGTGCAGTTAAAGATGATGCACAATTGGCAAGTGCAGCTCAGATGTTTTGTAGTGATGCAATTAAAAGTAAGCTGAATACTAAACATGCATTTAAACATGATATAAATGGAACAGATATTAGTGCATACATAGATATTCCGAATGATTGGAGTGGTTCAACAGTAACTAGTAATGATTTTAATAGTACAACGGCTGTAGCAGCAACTTTAACTAATTCTACGAATAAAACTTATGTATATTATTTTAATGGTAAAGGTGACTATATGCCTCAGTGTGTAGTTTCACACAGTAGTGCATTAGCTCCTTCAAAAGGTGTTGAAGCTTATGCTAATGGTCAATCTATAGTTCAAGAATAGTTAACTATTAAACACTCCTATTAAATGGGAGTGTTTATATCTGGAGAAATATGAATACTTTTAAAAAAGCTTTTACGATGATTGAACTAGTATTTGTCATAGTTATTATTGGTATATTATCAGCAGTAGCTATGCCAAAGCTTAGTGTTATGGTGGAGGATGCAAATTTTGCATCTGCAAAAGCCACTGTTTCATCTTTAAGATCTGCTATATCTAGTGAAAGACAGAGAACATTGATGACTGGAAGTGCTGCATATCCACTGATACTTGATGATGCCACAAAAGATCTTGAGCATCAGTCACTTTTTGATGGTAATGCATCAATCCATATTATGCAATATCCGATTTACTCTAAAACAGATGCTGGCGGATGGATGAAAACTACTGATAATTCTGCAGCTACAATAGGCTATAGATACTATATAAATTCAGGAAGAACAGTTGCTTTTACATATACTAAAGCAACAGGTATCTTTGATTGTGATCATACAGTAGAAGATTGTAGATTACTTAGTGAATAATAGTTAATAGTATCATTGTATTATTATTTAATTTCTATCTTAGGCTCACCTCTTGAGCCTTTATCTTACCACTCTCATGAAATCTTGGATCTAGGTACAGAAGTTGTTGTAGAATTAAACTCTAGAAAAAAAAATGGAATTATATTAAAAACTATAAAAAAACCAGAGTTCAATACTTTGGAAATAGTTGAAGTAACAGATAAGTTTTTTTCTGTGCAACAGCTTTCTTTAGCAAAATTTATATCCTCTTATTATATATCTTCTTATGGTGATGCTTTATCATTGATGTTACCATTTTTAAAAGATATAGAACAAAGAAGTATAAATATAGATAATCTTGAGAAATTATCTACTATAAAATTGTCACAACAACAAGATGACGCATATAACTTTTTAAAACAGCACAAAGTTTCTTTACTCTTTGGTGATACAGGAAGTGGAAAAACTGAGATATATATGAGGTATTTTGAGTATATTATTTCATGTGGTAAAAGAGCTATATTCTTAATGCCTGAGATATCTCTTACTCCACAAATGTCTAAACGTTTAGAAGAACATTTTGGTGATAAAGTTGTTATGTGGCACTCTAAACTTACTCCAAAACAAAAGAGATTGGCGTTAGAATCCATATACAATAATAGTGCAAAAATTATTGCAGGACCACGTTCAGCTTTATTTTTACCCATAAAAGATTTAGGCTTAATAGTTGTAGATGAGGAGCATGATGATAGTTATAAGTCATCTTCAAGACCACGATATAATGCTAGAGATATAGCCATATATATGGGGAAGTTGTATGATATAAATGTTGTGTTAGGAAGCGCAACTCCATCGCTGAGTTCTTATGTGAAATTTCCTTATATACGATTAAAAGGTGGTTACTTCAATTCTAGTAAAACCTTTTTATATGAAAAAAGTGTAGAAGCCTTAAGCCCAAATATATTATCTTTGCTTCATCAAACTTTAGAAAAGAAAGAACAGTCTATAGTTTTTTTACCTACGCGTGCAAATTTTAAGTATTTAATATGTGCTGATTGTGGACATGATTTTAAGTGTGTATTTTGTAGCGTGGGGATGAGCGTTCATAATCATAAAAGAGCTATGAAATGTCATTATTGTAATTTTACTCAGGCAATTCCACAAATATGTCCTGAGTGTAGAGGCTCACATCTAACAAGTTCACGTTTAGGAACGGCAGAAGCAGTTAAAAATATCTCAGAAGTGTTCCCTAACGCCAATATTGAACAGTTTGATAGAGATGTTATAACAACGGCTAGTAAACTGAAAAAAGCACTAGATAGATTTAACAATAAGCAGAGTGATATTCTTGTTGGAACTCAAATGCTTAGTAAAGGGCATGATTATCATGGGGTTACTTTAGCTGTTGTCCTTGGTATGGACAATATGCTTGGGATGAGTGATTACAGATCTCGTGAAAAAACTTTATCTTCGTTAATTCAAGTAGCAGGTAGAAGTGGTCGTGCTAAGGATGCAAAAGTTTTAGTGCAAACTTTTAATGAGGAGTTTTTTCAATCTTATGTAGATAATTATGAAGCTTTTTTAGAGGAGGAGAAGTTTTTTAGAGAGGGTCTATATCCTCCATATAAGAAATTGTGTCGAGTTCTTTTTGCACATAAAAATGGTGTTAAAGCAAGTGAAGCTATGCATAGTATGAGAGATAAACTTGAAAATTTCAAGGATATAGAGCTTGTTGGAAGTGGAAAATGTGCAATAGAAAAAGTTGCAAATAAGTATAGGTTTGAGATACTTTTAAGATCTAACAAAAGTACAGATATTATTAAAGCTATACTTTCAACTAAAAATCAATTAGCTGAGATAGATATGGATCCTATAGAGTTTGGTTAGGTTTTATTTTCAAAAAACCAGTAGACACTTAACATGACACCTGTAGTTTTTTGATATTTTTCATCGAACATAAAGGTTTTTGCATCCTTTGTGGGGATGTAGATAACTTCTATATCTTCTTCTTGAAGACCACCACCTTCGTTTATCTTTATTTTATCATCTACTTGAGCATAATATAGAGTTTGATGTGTACCAGAGATACCTACACTTGTATAAAATGAGCTTATTTTTTCTAAATTTTCAACAGCAACATCATACCCACACTCTTCTAAAATCTCCTCTTTCGCTATCTGAGCATTAGAACATTCTTTATCCACTATGCCAGCACATAGTTCGTACATATAGCCATCTTTTGGATTTTTGTTAAGTACAGTTGCACGAAGTTGTTTTACAAATACAAAGGCATCTCTCCCTTTGTGCCATAGCAAAATAGCAACACTATCGTGAGAGATAACAGCTTCCCATTTACGTTGAGTACTTTTATGAGTATAGTTTATCTCTATAGGTTTTATAAACTTTGGATTTTTTAGTGGTTTGATAGAATCTATTTTATCCATTTTGTTTTTCACTAATATTACACATATTTTTAAAAGCTTCTTTTTTATCAAATTTAGTTTGATTTTGTAGATGTAGTTCTATTGTTTCATTGTAGTTTTTCTTTAGTTTTAAAAATGCTTTATATTCTTTACCTTTAAGCTTTTTTGTTGTTACTTGGACAACTTTTAGTGGGTTTATAGGACGTCCATGTTTTCTAAGTTCAAAGTGTAAATGAGGTCCAGTTGAACGACCAGTTGTACCTACATACCCTATAACTTGACCTTTCTTTACTCTTACGCCTTTTCTTATACCTCTACGAAAAGACTTCATATGTGCATATCTTGTTTCATAGCCATCTGCATGACGTATCTTGACTAGATTACCATAACTTCCCATTCTAGCAGCCCAGATAACTCTACCACTACCAGCAGCAACAATTGGTGTCCCACGTCTTGCAGCATAGTCAACACCAAGGTGTGCTTTCCATCTATGAAGTACAGGATGCCATCTTCTCTTTGTAAAGTATGATGATATCCTTGCACCTCTTACTGGACGAGCTAGTAAGAAACCTTCAACTTCACACCCTTTTTCATCATAGTATCTACCATCATCATTAAGATATATGTAATGTTTTTTGTGTTTCATCTCTATCATAGCTGCTTGAAGTGATGGCATAGAAAAAGGTTCACCAAGACGATATTTTTGTTTATATATCATAACTAGATTATCACCTTTTCTGATATCATTTTTAAAATTAAGTGAGTTCCTAAAACTTGAAGTGAAGATTTGAGCCAATCTTTTACTACCTGTCTCTTTCATGATAGTATAGTTTGGTGAACTGACTATTTTTGTAGCAAAAGCTTTCGTCTTTGTTTCATATATGATAGGGATAGCTTCAAATTTATATTCATCTTTATATTTATATATATGTATCTGAAGTTCATCATTTAACGGTAAGAGTATTTGTAAAATATTTTGATTTTCATTGTATAGTATCTGATAATGGACACCAGATCTCATCTCTTCTGTTAACCTTTGATCATCTTTATCAAGATTATAATAGAGTTTTTTTAGTGGTAAGTTGTGTTTTTCTAAAAATATAAGGTATGTTTCACCATTGGTCCATCTAAATCTCTCAACGTGAGATGCAAAAAGTGTTGTTGTAAATAAAACTAGTAAGAAAAATCGTATCAAAATCTAAACCTATAATAAATAATTTCGAAATATTATCAAATTTTGGCTTAGTCTGAGGTTTGTTTGATATAATCTCATAATAAAAATAGCCATATAAAGAAGACAAATGAAACATATACTTTTACTTATGATGCTTACTCTTGGAGTGATGGCATCTGTTATAAAACTACCTGTACAAAGTGTTGATGAAAATAACAATACTGTAAGTGTAAACATATCTCATATAGATATAGGGATGAGTGGGTTTATTGTGCATAAGATAGCACCAGAACATACAAGTATCTTAAAAAATGTTGTTGTTGTCGCTTTTGATGAAGACACTCAAACAGCTACTCTTAAGATGACACCATATAATGACCTTAGAAATAATTCACTTCCAACAGGAAAGTGGAAAGTTCAAGTTGCTACAGATGAAGTTCAACTTGCATTTGGATATACTCGTGCATTACTTATATCACCTAGTGAGGAGATATATCATAGGATATCAAAAGCTATAAAAATTCAATGGATACATCCAGATTTATTTGCTACTATACTCTCTTTTAGAGGTCATCCTACACCACTAAAAGAGGATTTTGATGCTATGGCTATCAGTGGAAGTGTTGGATTGCTTTATGTATATCTTGAACAAAAACTGTATACATTAGATATAAGAAGTTTCAAGATATTAAGTATCACTGATGCACCATTGACACAAGATAGTGTAAAACTCCCTTTTTATTCAAGAGTTGATAAGATAGATGCAAATTGGTTTGGTGCAGGCAGTGATGAGTTGGAGTCGTATGAACCATATTATTATCAACTGCTAGATAGATATAACAAAGATAATAAAGAGTTTCAAGAGATACTTGAAGCACGTAAAGTAGGAAAAGAAAAATGATAGATACTAAGCATATAGAGCATTTTAAAAATGTAGTTGGTGAAGAAAATATCTATAGTGACAAAGCCCATTTAATAGCATACTCTTATGATGCAACACGTGAGCATTTTGAGCCAGATGCAGTTGTCTTTCCTCGCCATGAAGAGGATATAAGTGAGATATTAAAATACTGTAATGAACACCGTATAGTTATAGTGCCTCGTGGAGCTGGTAGTGGTTTTACTGGTGGTGCATTGCCTAGTAGTGGAGGGATAGTGCTAGCTATGGAAAAACATATGAATAAGATCTTAGAGATAGATATGAAAAATATGGTAGCAGTAGTACAACCTGGTGTTATTAACATGGATCTTCAGCGTGCTGTAGAGGAGGTGGGTCTTTTTTATCCGCCAGATCCAGCATCTCAAGACTACTCAACACTTGGTGGAAATGTTAGTGAAAATGCCGGTGGTATGAGAGCTGCAAAGTATGGAATCACAAAAGATTATGTGATGGCAACTCGTGCAGTACTACCAAATGGTGATATCATAAAAGCTGGAAAACGTACTATCAAGGATGTTGCAGGGTATAACATCAGTGGTATTTTAATAGCTAGTGAGGGTACTTTGGCAGTTTTAACAGAGATAACTTTAAAGCTCATTCCAAAACCAAAACTTACAAAAACAGCGATGGGGATTTTTCCAACTGTAAATGATGCGATGGAAGCAGTTTATAAAACTATGGCAAGTGGGATAACACCAGTGGCTATGGAGTTTTTAGATAATTTAACTATCCGTGCAGTTGAGCAGACTTTTAACAAAGGACTTCCTGTTGATGCTGGGGCTTTACTTGTAACTGATGTAGATGGAAACCTAGAGGATGATTTAGATTTTCAACTTACACAGATAGAGAAAGTTTTTAAAGAAAATGGCTGTAGTGAATTTCGCCGTGCTAAAGATGATGCTGAGGCAAAAGATATCTGGTTCGCACGTCGTAATGCTTCTCCGGCTCTGAGTGTGTATGGTAGTAAAAAACTAAACGAAGATGTAACAGTTCCGCGTGCTGTTTTACCTGAACTTTTAGAGAAATTTTATGCTATTGCCGATAAATATGATGTGAAAATACCATGTTTTGGACATACTGGTGATGGCAATGTTCACACAAATGTTATGGTTGATGGGAAGGATCCAGAGCAGGTAAAAATTGCTTACCAAGCTATAGAAGAGGTTTTTCAAGCAACTGTAGATCTGGGTGGTACTTTGAGTGGTGAGCATGGTATTGGTCTTGCTAAAGCTCCATATATGCATATGGCTTTTAGTGAAGAGGAGATGAATCTTTTTAAGTCTATAAAAATGGCATTTGATCCGAACAATATTTTAAATCCAGCAAAAATGGGACTTAGTTAAAAAATGAGAGATAAAACAAAAGAGATATATAAGCAGGTAAAGCTTTTTGTAACCTCTTTTGTTGATAAAGAGCTTACTCTTTTTGCTGCTAGTCTCAGCTTTTATACTATTTTTACTATTATACCTTTGCTTCTTATAATGATGACGCTTTTAACATCTTTACCTAGTTTTTCAGATAACTATTTAAAAATCCAAAATTTTATCTTTTCAAACCTTATGCCTGTAAATTCTGAAATGGTAATGGATCAGATAAATGGATTTTTAGCTAATTCATCAAAGATGGGGATTATAGGTTTTGTTGCTATCCTTATATCTTCGCTGCTTTTTTTTAAAAACTTTGAGTATATAGCAAATCGAATATTTCATGCAAAAGGTCGTACTTTGTGGGAATCTATAACAACTTACTGGACTATGCTTACGCTAACGCCAATAGCACTTGGGGTATCTTTTTATATAACTGGATATATAGCAAGTATGATGGCATCGAACTCTATTACATCTGGTTTGGATATTTTACCACTTGTTCCATATATCATTATATGGGCACTTTTCTTTTTACTTTTTCAGATATCAGCAAATACAAAGATAAACCCTCGTGCCTCTGCTATAAGTTCTTTTATCGTTTCTGTAATTTTTAGTTTATCTAAGAATGCATTTATATATTATGTATTTTTAAATAAATCTTATACTACTATGTATGGCTCTTTTGCTATAGTGATGTTTCTTTTTTTGTGGATATATCTATCTTGGATAATCTTTTTGTATGGGTTAAAACTATGTTATATCATAGATAAGGTATATAAAAATCAAGATCGTATACATAAACAATAGATAGATAAATCTTTTTTTGAAAATGGCTAAGATAGATAATAATATCTCTATATAAAGATATACTTTAGATAATTGGATTGTTATATTGGCGTTAGTGTTTAAACTTAGTAAGCTTTTTAGCATAGGATCTAGTAAATCACCTAAATGTAATATATGAAGTACAAAAGAGAGTGGATAAAAGATACTAAAAAGAACACTCCATAGTATAGAGAGTGGATGATAGATGCTAAAGTTATGAAACAAGACTACTGAATATGGTAACATCATAAGATATATCCATATAGGAAGAAAAATAAATTGTAGATACCTATGTAGCTCCTTAAAATATATAAGAAATAAAAATATATAAAAAACTCCACTTACACTAAGCCAAAAACCTACACTGAAAAATAATGCTGGATGAAAGGAGAGTATAAGTGATACACTGACAAATAGTGTTTGCATGGATACTATCTTGACCCCTCTATCGTAGAGAATAAACCCTATGAGAAACATAAAAAAAGCACGAAAGAGTGATGGTGGATAGTCTAAAAATATAAGATAAAGTAGTAAGGTGATGGCTATAAATATAAAGAGGTCAATTTTTATATTTCTATATGGAAAGTAGTTGTTTTGTAGATATCTGTATGGGAGTTTGAGTATAAAAAATAAAAAAGCACTCAGTACTCCAAGGTGAAATCCACTGATAGCTATAAGGTGTGAGATACCAAGTGTTGAAAATTTTGTTTGAAGCTCTTGGGGTAATGTTTTAGCAGTGTATAATGCTTGATATATAGAAGTTATATTTTTATCTTTATGAGCATTGTTTATTATGGTATTTATAGTTTTTTTAGCATTATTGGCGTTAGAGACCTCTAAAATCTTTGAATATGAAAAAAAACTGTTGAGGTATTCATAAAATGTTATATCTCCACACCATACTTCTAATTTTAATGTTTTATCGATGATGTTTTTTTGATTTTTTTTGGTTATAGTATAAAAATTTAGATTTTCTTTACTTTTCAGTTTTAAAACTTGGTAGGTTCTAGAATAACCTTTTTTTGTATTTTTTGTTTTTGTGTACTGTTTTATAACTGTTGCTTCTATCAAAGCAGAGTCAAATTTTGTAAGTTGTTTATAGTTGTAGTAACGAAATGATAAACTTAGTAAAAGTATACAAAAACAAATAATAATAAAGTAGATGATCTCACGATGTGATTTAAAAAGTGAGACCCTGTTTATCATATCTAAAGAGTTGGCATATCCACAGATGGTATGTCCATATTTGCTGAACTAGTGTCTATGTTTTCATAAACTGTTTCAACACCAGCAGAGTAAGATGGTGTATCTACAAATCGTGTAAGTTTTTTTTGGAATATAAGTTTAACATGACCAGTTGGACCATTACGTTGTTTACCTATGATGATTTCAGCTTCCTCTTCCTCTTTCTCTATGTATTCACTAGTAAATTCTTTACCTTCTGCTTTTGCAGCTTTTTCACGCTCTTTTTCCTCTTTATAAAGATATACATCATCTCTATATACAAAAAGTATGATATCTGCATCCTGCTCAATAGAACCAGACTCACGGATATCGCTTAGCATCGGTCTTTTGTCATTTCGAGACTCCAGTCCACGGTTTAGTTGAGATAGTGCAACGATGGGTATCTCTAACTCACGAGCGAGCATCTTTAATCCACGAGATATATCTGATACTTGAAGATGTCTATCCTGTGAGCCTATACCTTGCATAATCTGAAGATAATCTATAACTGCTATCTCTATCTCAGGATGTTGATTTTTCAGTTTTCTAAGTTTACTTCGTAGTTGGTTGATATTTATACTTCCTTGATCATCTACAAAAAGTTTTGCAGAGTTCATCTGATCAACTGCCCCATTTAGACTTGCCCACTGATTATCGTCCATATCTCCAACACGAAGTTTTTGAAGTGGTATAGATGTTTGGATAGATAGTAAACGAAGCATAAGTTGTTCAGCTGGCATCTCTAGAGAGAAAAATGCTACACCCTTACCTTGTGTTATAAGTGAGTTTACAGTGTTAAGGATAAAAGAAGTTTTTCCCATCGCCGGGCGAGCTGCTATGATAACAAGATCTCCTTTACCAAATCCTGTCGTCATTTTGTTAAGTTCGCTAAAACCTGTATCTACACCAACAAGAACAGAGTTACCACGAGCTTTCATCTCTTTTATATACTCCATCGTATCAAATGTCATCTTTGGAGAGTCTTTAAAGTCACTTGTTTGGTTGTCTTGAGTTATTTCGTATAGTTTCCTTTCAACTATATCTACAACTTCTGAAGATGGAAGTTCCTCCTCTACCGTTACCCTTTTTATCTCAGTTGTAAGGGTTAAAAGATGACGTTTGAGTGATTTGTCTTTTATCTCATCGACATAAGCTTTTGTATTACTTATAGGATTTGCAGATAATATCTCTAGTAGAACTTGTTCATCAAATTTTTTATCTTTAATAAGTTCTTTTTTTATAAACTCTTCATCTATAGGTTGATCTTTTTGTAGTAAAGTAAGCATGGCTTTAAAGATATCTTGATGTGCCGGAAGATAAAAATCATCAAGTTTAAGTGCTACACTTAATTCATCAAATTGGCTCGGTTCAAATACGATAGAACTAAGTACACTTCTCTCAAATGCTAAGTTATAAAGATTGTCTTGCATCTATTTTTGTTCCTCTGCCATCTTCTCAACTTCACTTACAAATCTATCTACGAGTTCGGCTTCATCAAGATTTGCAACAACATCACCCTTTACCATAATTAAACCTTTGCCTTTACCATATGCTATAGCTACATCAGCATGAGCAGCTTCACCTATAGCATTTACTACACATCCCATTACAGATACATTTAGAGGTGTTTTTATATGTGCAGTCCTTTTTTCTATCTCACTAACAGCACTTACTAAGTCAGCTTCAATGCGACCACAAGTTGGACAAGAGATAATATTTAAGCCATCTGGCATAGCTCCACTATCTTTGAGTATTGCTCGTGCTACGTTTATCTCCTCTTCAAGTTCCCCTGTTATGCTCACCCTCATAGTATCACCTATCCCATCAAGAAGAAGTGAACCTAGACCTATAGAGCTTTTAACTGTAGCGTGAAATAGTGTTCCTGCTTCAGTGACACCAAGATGAAAAGGGTAGTTGTTTTTTGGGCGTAGCATACGATATGCATCAACAGTTCTTTGAACATCACTAGCTTTAAGGGAGATTTTTATATCATCAAATCCTAAATCTTCTAAAAACTTGATGTTGTACTCAGCAGATGCTACCATAGCTTCGGCAGTTGGACCGTACTTATTATCAAACTCTTTTTCAAGACTTCCTGCATTTACACCTATACGTATAGGTAGATTTCTCTCTTTACAGGCTTTTACTATCTCTTTTATCTTTGTTTTATCACTGATATTACCTGGATTGAAACGGATACAATCAACAGATTCAGCAGCTATCAATGCTAGCTTATAGTTAAAATGTATATCTGCAACAAGTGGTAATTCAATCTGTTCTTTTATGCTTTTAAGGGCAAGAGCATCTTGCATATCTGGAACAGCAACACGAACAATATCGCATCCTGCAAAATGCAGACGTTTTATCTGTTCTACTGTAGCATTTACATCATGAGTGTTTGAGAAAGTCATCGACTGTGTAGAGATAGGAGCATCTCCACCAACAGCAACATTGCCTACGTATATTTTTTTAGTTGGGTATCTATTTATCATGAAAAGATTTTATCTCTTTTTTGATGAAAAAGTGCTTTAAGGTTGCTTTTTAAGTTGAGCTACAAGTTCCTTTATAGCTTTTATCCTTTTATCATCGCTTGGGTGAGTAGAGAAGAAGTCATTTGATGAGCTTTTGTTTCCCTTCATTTTTTTCATATTTTGCCAAAATTTTACAGCTTCATCAACATCATAACCAGCCTTGTACATAAGTCTAACGCCAATCTCATCTGCTTCACTTTCATGTGAACGACTAAAAGGTAGCATAACGCCAACATTTACCCCCGTTGAGTAAGCTACATTGAAGGCTTGAGTATATTCTGGTTTATACTTATTTACAAACATAGAACTTATTTGACCTATAGTGTTTGAGATCTCTTGATGAGCCATCCTCTCAGCACCATGACGAGCAAGTGCATGAGCGATTTCATGTGACATAACAGTTGCTAATTGAGCATCATTTTTTGCAACTTTAAGTATCCCTGTATAAACTACAACTTTTCCACCTGGTAGACAAAAAGCGTTTAGTTGATCTTCATCGACAAGAGTAAATTCCCAGTTATAATCTGGCTTATTTGCTACTCTAGCTATCCTTTGACCTATATGTTTTATACGATCTGATTGAGCTTTGTTTGTTGAGATTTTTGATTTTGCGAGTATATCTTTATATGCATTTGCTCCAAGAGTTTTTTCCTCTTGTGGCGACATAAATACTATTTGAGAACGATTTGTAACTGGAGTATGAGCCAGACACCCTGCTAAGATGATAGTAAGTAAAAAAGTAAGTAAAAATTTCATATATACTCCAAGATAAAGTTTTTGAAATTATATCAAAAACTTTAAAGGAGTGTTTTTAAAAATGTTTAGAATTTAAAATCTAAGTTAGTATAGATATATCTTCCTGGTTCATTCATAAGCATTACATCACTTGCACCCCCAGCAGTTATCAAGATAAGGTCTGCGTATGTATTACTTGTTGCATATGTTGTGTTAAACATATTGTTTACGCCTAGCGTAAAGTCAAATTTTCTATTTATAGCATGTTTTACTTTTGCATTTACTATACTCCATGAGTCTAGTATTTGTTCACCGTTATCACTATCTATAGTATCCCATTTATCACTTGCAACTATTTCTAGTGTAGCGATAGAATTTCTCATATACTCATAGTTTAGAGCTATATTTCCACGAAGTGGAGTCATGTTAGCTAAATCTTTATCTGTTTGTCCTTCAATAGCTTTATCTTTTGTACCTTTTTTATATGAAGCACCTAGGTCAAGTGTTATATCATCATTGATATAGTAAGAACCACTTAGTTCAGCACCATAAACAGTAGCATCTATGTTATAAAACATATTTTCTGTCTGACCTTTTTTAGCATAAATATAATTGCTTAACATTGAGTAAAAAGTTTTTATTTTAAGTCTAAAGTCATCACTGTTTATTTCGTATGCTATATCTATCTCTTGGTTGGTTGTTTGATCTAGGTTAGGTGTTCCTAAAAGTTTCCCAGCTGAACTTAAAAAGTATAACTCTCTTGCATCTGGAACACGTGAAGCCTGACCTATACCAAAAAAGAGTTTGTTCTCTTCGTTGATGTTATATGTAGTCAATAAGTTTGCACCAAATGCACTATAGTCATTAGAGTTGTAAGAGTCATTTGTTATAGATGTATCATCATATCTAAGACCTATAGAAAGATCAAATGATCCATAGCGTTTACTTAGTTTTGAAAATATAGCTGCATTTTTTGTAGATGAGTTATCTATACTTTTTCTTCCACCCTTAAGTGGTGTACCATTTGCGTAGTAGTTACCATCCCAGTTTCTATCACTCGCATCCAACCCAACTAAAAAATTATATCCATCTATATCCATAGTGGTTTTTACTTTTGCACCTTGCATAGAAGTTTCTAGTTCATTTCTCATAACTTTTTTCATCATTAGTGAAGATTTTCTATAGTCTGTACCCATTGGGTGATCAACATCTGAGTAATAGTATAAAATGTTTAAATTTTTGAAAAGTTTTGTTAAGTTATCTATATTGTACTCAGCATTGTAGATATCAGAGTCATCATAAATTGCATCCATTTTGGAGTTTCCATATAAAATATTATCACTTCTGTTAGCTGTAAAAGATAGTCTTAATTCTTGATCTTGAGCTGTATTTATAAATGCTTTTGCCATTACACTGTTTTTTGAGTAGGCTTGCATATCATGATATTTATCTTGATATGCAGTCCCAGCAGCAGCTGGATTTTTTGCTACGTAATGGTCTACTTGATCTGCTATAGTATTTCCATCTCCATCTTTATATTGATCACTTGACTCCATTGAGGCTGTTAGAGATACTTTTATAAAGTCATTACCACCGCTACCACTTAAACCAAATTTTTGGTAACTAAATGAACCAAACCCTACATTTAATTGACCTTGTGGGTCTTTAGTTGGAGCTTTGGTTTTTATCTTTACTCCTCCACTCATTGTTCCAAATGATTCTACATCATATGGACCTTCTATAACTTCTATAGAGTCTATCTGGTTAGCAACTATATGTGATACAGGTGGATCCATTCTATTTGGGCATGCACCATATATTCTACTACCATCTACTTCTACAGTGATATTATCTCTTTTTTGTCCACGTATAAGTATATCGTTTGCTATACCACTTCTTCTTGAGATGTCTATACTTGGTACTGCATCACTTAGCGCTTGAGCAACATCAGCTGAAGTGTTCGCTTTTTGTGCTACTTCTGTAACTATAGTAGATTCTACATCTATAGGTTCAAGAGCTATATCATTCGCATATAAAGCAGAGATAGATATAAGTGAAAGGGAGATAATTTTATTCATTTTTATTTTCCTTAAAAAATTAATTATTAAATTTTATTAAAAAAATGTTACATTAGTGTTAATTTTGTTAAAATAGTGTTATGGATAAAATACAAAAAATTAAAAAGATATTTTTGGTGGCTCTGGGGTTTGCGTTAGCAACTTATTTGATAATGAGTGGGAGTGCCATTTTAAAAAATGATACCAATTCTACTTTAAAATATCAGAAAAATAAGTGAAGTTATTTTTACCGTTTTCTTTTGTGTAGTACATAGCTTCATCCGCTTTTTTTAGTAGTTTAGTAAACTCAACTGCGTTGTCTGGATATATGGCTATACCTATACTGGCAGATACATTTATAGTGTGTTTTGAGATTGAAAACTCTTTAGATATGATATCTACTATTTTTTTCGCTATAGTGTTTAGGTGTTCTCTTTCTGACTCTAGTAAGGCTACAACAAATTCATCTCCACCTATACGAGCAAATATATCATCTTTACGTATAATCCGTTGTATCCTTTTTACTGACTCTTGCAAAAGAGTATCTCCAACATCATGTCCTAAGTTGTCATTTACCTCTTTAAAATGATCTAAATCAAGGTATAAGATTGAAAATTTTAAATTTTCTTTTGTTTTTATTAAATTTTGCATAATTTCGTAAAAACTATATCTATTAAGTATATTTGTAAGGGTATCATGGTGAGATATAAAGTCTAGCTGTTTATTTGCAAGGTAGTGTTTTGTGATATCTCGTGCTATACCTTCTACCTCTATAACTTCATTTTTATCATTTAAGACAGGAAAAGATGTTACTTCCAAGTATCGTATACTGCCATTTTTATGTTTTGCACTTACTGTTATAGGTGGGTGTTGATTATTATCTATAGAAGAGTTTAGTACATCATAAGCAGCTTGATTCATCTCATCATCAGTTAAAAATTCTTTAAAATGTTTATGCACTTCATCTTGAGAATAGCCTAATATATTTGTTATTGATTTACTGGCATAAATAAATATACCATTTAAATCATGAGCATAAAAAAAGTAGTAATCACTCAAGGCTGCGATTAGTTTATTATATCTTTCTTCACTTCTTCTAATTTTTTCTTTAGCATTTTGTTCAAGTTTACTATATAACTCTAGCATCTCTGCTGAAGAGAGTTCTAGTGAGCGTTCAAGAAGTTTTTTATCTTCATCCATATCTATATATGTTTGTTCTACTAACTTTAAAAAGTTTTCATCAACTTTGGCACCAGTTTTTTTTAGTTGACGTTTAAGTAAGCGATGCATCTCTTTCCCATATGGTCGTTAGTGTCATAGTTTGGTTGTGTAGATCACATGCACCACTGTTTAAAGGAGATATCTCTCCGTATGAATAAAATCCAATTTGTACTGTTTTTGGAGGTAAAACTTCAAGGGTTGCTTCTAACTCATCTTCAGTTTGTTGTTTTAAAACAAGTTTTCTACCTATACAACTAATAGCTATACAAAGTAAATCTTCATCTTTATACTCACTTAAATCTACTGATTTTGCAGCATTGTAAGCTCCATCTACAAGTCGGTTTGAATTTGATTTCATCAAAGAGACGATGCTGCCTTCTGGTATATCACCTGCAAAGATTATAGATTTGTTATCTTCGTTAACACCAAGTATAGTTCTGACTGTTTTTTCTTGAGAGTTTATATCTTCTTGAAGTTCAAGTGGAAAGAGTAGGGCACTAGCTGGCAATTGATCTGCTTTATCACCCAAGTATGTTTTATATATATCTAGGAGAGGTTTGTTGTCAACTTCATATACTATGTTGTCTTTTGACTTTGTTACTACTCTTGATATGCCAAATTTATCCCATCCACCATTAAAGCCATGGCCAATAGATATATCTTCACCATAAAAACCTACTGCAGTTATATACTGCTCTTTTGCCTCACCATCTACAATAGTCCATGTTGATAAAAATCTATCCCCATCTCCTGCTAAGCCACCTGTTACTACAGTTTTTTGTGCTAGTTTTGAGTTGATGCCATTTGTAAGTTGAGAACCATTTATGTTTAAGCCATCACTTAGAACAAATATAGCTTTTAAATCTTTGTCAGATAGTTTGTTAGATAAAGTTTCACCTAGATTAAATGAATCACTCATATCTTTTATCTTATTTGTAAAAAGTTTGAGTTTTGTGGTTTTGAATTTTATAATACTTACTATAAGTGTATCTTCATAAAGTTCATCCATAAAAATTTCACCAGAACTAGAAGCTCCGATAATGATTGATTTTGTGAATTTATCTTTTATCTCATTTAGAGGTTCTTTGATGAGGGATAAGTCTGAGCTACCAAAAATAATGATAAGAGTATCAGTTGAATCGAGAGAGACATCTAAGTGTTCATTCCAAGATGAATTATAAATATATGACTTTAGTTTCATGATATTATCCTCTATTTCCTACAATTCTACACCTATTGTACTTTATAAATACTGAAAAATCTTTTTATTAATCTCCTCTTGGTATAATTGCTTTATGCCTTATATAACGATAAATAAACAACATTTTTTTAATAATTTAGATAAGATATGTAAAAAAACAAAATCAAAAGATAAAATAGCTTTAGTATTAAAAGACAATGCTTATGGACATGGTGTTCATATAATTTCAAAATTAGCTGTTGAGTATGGTATAAGCAAGGCAGTTGTCCAGTCAAATGAAGAGGCTAAAGAGATAGAAAAGTATTTTAAATATATACTTGTTTTAGCAGATATCCCTCTAACGCCAATATCTAAGGTTAGATACACTATAAATGATCTTAACTCTATAAAATACTTTCGTGAAGGTACAAAAGTTGAATTAAAAGTAAACACCGGTATGAATCGTAATGGTATAGAGATGGATGAACTTGATAATGCTTTGAAGCTTATAAAAGATAAAGGATTGGTGCTGGAAGCTGTTTTTACACATCATGGTTGTGCAGATGAATTAAATGAGTTTTACGATGTACAAAAAAATAACTTTCAAGAAATTAAAAATATATTAAAAATTAAAGATATTGGCGTTAGATTGCATTCTTGTAATTCTGCAGCACTTTTACGTGAGCAAAACTTTGATGAAGATATGGCAAGAGTAGGGATAGCTGCTTATGGATGCTTAGAGATGCCAAAAGAATTATCTCAAATCTCGCTAACGCCAATATTGTCACTTTATGCAAAAAAAATATCATCAAGGTTTATTAAACCTGGTTGTTGTATAGGATATGGGGCAAGTTTCACTTCAAAAGATAGTGCTTTAGTAAGTAACTATGATATAGGTTATGGTGATGGTTTACTAAGAGCTGCTTCAAATAAACTTATAACCCCCAATGGTACAAAAATAGTTGGAAGGATATCTATGGATAATAGTTCTTTTTTAAGTGATAAAGATGAATTGTTGATATTTGATGATGCAACAAAAGCTTGTACATTTGCAAATACTATAAGTTATGAGGTTTTAACATCTTTGAAACCTTACATCAAAAGGGTGGTTGTTTAACTATTTGTTTTTATGATAGTGTTTGGAAATACAACTCCATCTATATTTAATTCTGCCATATGTTCTATCTCAGTTTCATTTTCGATTTTTACTATTATTTTTATATCTAAAAGATAATTTTCTACTATATTTTGTGCTTTTTTAGCTAGCTCTTTAGAAACGATAGCATAAGTTGTATTAAGTGCAGAGATGTATATTAGTTCTGTTATATTTTTTATAGATATAGCAGATTTTATATTATTTACATTTAGATGATTTATGATATCTAAATTTTTTTCATTAAATTCTAAGTATATTGTAGAAGATGGAGGAGTATGTATGATAGCATCTATATCTGATATATGATAAAACTTTTCACTATCTATAAATCTATGACCAAAGAGTAACATTATTTTCCCTTGTTTACACACTCTTTTGAGCAGTAGTATTTTGCATTGCTTAGTATAGCTTCATCAAGTTCTACATATATTCCACAACCTTGACACTCTACCATATCATTAGCATTTAAAGGTTCTTTTTGTTTTTGGCTTGTTTTTTTTATATTTTTTTGTTTAAAAAACATTATATAAACTATATATATAACAGCGATAACAAGTAATAGTTTTAAAATCATATATTTTCTCCAAGAAGTAGATAGTGTCTTTTATGTTTTTCAATAACTTTATAGTTCATATCTTTAACACCATCTTCAACTTCATCAAAAACTTTTTCACCTTTGTAAAAAAGGAGCATAGAATTTTCATTTCTAAAGTTTTTACTTAGTTCAAGTAACATTTTAGTATCTGTTACTGCACGTGAAGTGATGATATCAAAAATCTTTGGTTCCATCTGTTGAACTCTTTTTTTTATAACTTCTACATTTTTTAGATTTAGGTCAGCTTTGATAAACTGTAAAAAACTAGCTCTTTTAGTTAATGGTTCAACAAGTGTTACTTTTGTATCATTAAGTCCTAACGCCAATATCATGCCTGGAAAACCAGCACCAGTGCCAATATCCATCAAAGTATTTACTTTTGGTAGAAATGTTATGGGATATAGTGCATCATAGATGAATTTATCTAGTGTGACTTCATCTTTTGCACCAGTGAGATTGTGAATCTTGTTCCATTTAAAAAGATGTTCTTTGTATTTTTGTATATTATGAAAAAAGTTTTCTGGAACTTCTATACCTTCAGAGAGAATCTTTTCTTTTAAATGTAACAAATCTAAAAACCTATTTAAAAAGTTTTTTCATCATATTGAAGAATATTTTAAAAAGACCTTTATTGTCTACTAAGCTATTTATAAATTCATCATAAGTTATGTTCTTGTCTTCTAGGAAACCACGAAGATATTTCTCACTAGCTTCCATACCACCCTCTTTTTCTATTTCAATGAGTTTTGCATAGATAGGTTCCATAGCTTCTATAGCTTTTTGTGGAGCTGCTTTTCTGAATGCTGTATGTGATATAATCTTATTTGTAATAGGATCTATCTTTGGTTCAAACTCTGTAACAACCCAGTAGTAACTACCATCTTTTGCTAGGTTTTTTACAACTGCCATGATATTTTGGGCGTTGTTTATTCTATCCCACATCATTTTGAAAACAACCTTAGGCATATCTGGGTGTCTTACTATAGAGTGAGGTTTTCCTATAAGTTCTGCTTCACTGTATCCAGATATTTCGACAAAGTAGTCATTTCCATATTCTATTATACCTTTTGCATCAGTTTTTGATACTATATATCTTTTTGGGTTAAGCTTTATTTCATTGTCTATTGGTGTAGGATGTGCCATAAAAAATCTCCTAGAAGTTTTAGTAGATAGATTATATAGTTTTATTTATTAAATATATGTAATAATACAAATAATATTTTTAAATAGAGGTCACAATGAATAAAACTCAGATGTTAGAAGCTATGCAAAATGCGAAACAAATACATTTGGCTCAGATGGAGAAGATTGATAATGTTCTTTCTAATAAAAAGATAGATGATCCTACTCCTATAGGTAAAATGGAATGTGAATGTGGAAAATGGTTTTATAGTAATGAAGATGAGATAAAACATGTACTTGGTTCTCAGCTTTTTAATAAACTTGATTTTGTTCATGAGAATTGGCATAAACAGTATGCAAAGATATATGATATTTTTTTTAAAGAAGAAAAAAAAGGTTTTTTTGCAAAGTTGTTAGGTAATAAAGTTGATGATATGTTGGTAGATAAAGCAAAACTTTACTATACAGAACTTGAGTTACTTACAAAAGAGTTACTTCAAACAACAGATGTCGCAACAAGACGGATATCAGCTTTGCAAGAGTCTAAATTTAAGTAAATTTAAACTGTTTTTTTATTCATAACTTCTGTTTTTATAAGTATCTCTTCTTTATTTTTAAAAAGTGTATTTATAAGATATAGAGTTCGTTTTTTATTGTTTGACTTATAAACTCTAAATATACTTATCTCACCTAAGTCATCTACGTCAAATATATCATCAGAACTAAAAGGATAACCTGTGAATTTTTTAAAAGATTCTAGTCTATAAAGATGTTTCTTCTTAGCAACATAGGCTACATAAGGTTCTATTCTATCATGAACAGAATTCGAAGTTTGTAAAAATACAACATCATATTTTGTATCTTGATTATCTACAATAATGCTGCTTGACTTTGCCATAGAAAAATCTAAAAACATAATAGTTTTTATTTTTTGAATCTTTGTTATAGATTGTATCTCTTTATCAAATATCATGTTTGATTTGTTAAGAGATGAATAACTTTTATATAAAAAAAGCATTATCATACTGAGTATAACTATAGATATCATAAGCTCAATAAGTGTAAAAGCAGATCTTCTCATAAAAGTTTTACTCTTATAAGTGATGTTGAAAATTTATCAGATTTCATGATACTTTTTCCTATTTCAAGTATGATAGCACTTCCTTGTTCAACGTCTGTTTGTTCTGTTTGTTGATCTTGAATTTGAATATCGTTTGTTGAGGGACTATCATCTCCTCCAAAATCACTGCTATCTAGTGTATCAACTATATCATATTTTATATCTATTTTTATATTTTTTAGTTTTCTTCTTAGTTTATTTTCTAACTTGAAGTCTCCAAGCACATCAGCCATATTTGTAGTTGTACTTTCAAAGCCATATTTTTCAGAATTGGCAAGTAAAAAAGAGCTGTATTGAGTTGTTTTCATCATACTTTTTAAGTGGATAAGTTTGTTTGATGAGTTACCTTGTATCTTTAGTAGTGCAGCTATCACGATAGATACTATCATAACTGCTATCATAACTTCGATAAGAGTAAACCCCTTACGCATGCCCTAAACCAATACGTATAGCTTCATCTAATGATGTTTCTCCATTTAGGAGCATCTCTCTTAGTTGAAGTGAGATCGTTTTTAAGCCATCTTTTTCAAGTTCTGTTTTTATAGTATGCTCATCTGTTGTTACTTTTAATAAATCTTTTACTTTATCATTCATAACAAGAAGTTCACCTATGGAACGACGACCTTCAAAACCTGTATAGTTACAAGCTCTACAACCACATGCTTTGAAAACTTTTGCATCAGGTGATATGCCATAGTCTTGAGCAAAATTTTCTGCTAAATCATCTTCCTCTTTACAGTTTTTACAAAGAACACGCACTAGACGTTGTGCAAGGATACCAAGAAGAGAAGATGATATCAAAAATGGTTCAACATTCATATCTGCAAGTCTTGATATTGTAGCGGCAGCTGAGTTAGTGTGTAGTGTTGAGAAAACTAAGTGACCCGTAAGTGCAGCACGAATAGCTATAGCTGCAGTCTCTTCATCACGAATTTCACCTATCATAATAACATCAGGATCTTGTCTAAGTATAGATCTAAGTGCAGAAGCAAATGTTAAACCAACTTTTTCATTTACTTGTATTTGAGCGATATTGTCACTTTTATACTCTACTGGATCTTCAACTGTTATCAGATTCTTATGTGGTTCTTCAACCTCACGTAAAAAAGAGTGTAGAGATGTTGTTTTACCACTTCCGGTTGGACCAGTCACTAGTATAATCCCATGAGATGAACGAAGTAATCTTTTAACATCACCTATAAGAGTACTGCTAAAACCAAGTTCATTTATTTGAGGGATTTGTGAACTTTGCATTAAAAGACGCATAACAACTCGTTCCCCATAAAATGTTGGTAATATTGAGACCCTTATATCTAAAACATTGCCAGCTATTTTTATTTGTGTTCTACCGTCTTGAGGGATACGTTTTTCTGAGATATCTAGATTTGATATAACTTTGATACGGCTTATTATAAGGTTAACAACTTTTTTATCTAAGTCTGCATTTTTAGTAAGCATACCATCAACACGAAATCTAACTTCACCTTTTTTTTCTTGTACTTCTATATGAATATCTGAGGCTCTTTTTTTAACAGCTTGATAAAAAAGTGCATTTACAAATTTAATAATAGGCGCGGATTCTTCACTTGTTAGAATATCACTTGATGTTCTTAAGAAGTCTGTTAAAGAGATATCTTCCTCTTCATCCTCTTTTTCAGAATCTTCTTGCATAGTTTCTATAGCTTTATCTGTGCGAAGTTCTAGAAATCTGTTATAAAGTCTATCATAAGAATCTTCATTTAGCATAACTAAAGGAAATTGTGTGTCTAGCTTTGTATAGTAGTTACTAGCCTGTGTAAAATATCTCTCACATACAAAAGCTGTTATCTCCCCATCTACTTTACTAAATAGTAGATAGTTTTTAACACTAACATCTACATTTAGAGTTTCTGGTTCATATATCTCAAGCTCTAAGTTATGAATAGGTTCTAAGTTAAACATGATTATTTTAATTCACCTATATCTTTTTGTAAATCATCTTTTTCACTTTTTATAAGTTCTTCAAATGCTTTTTTATTATATTCTTTTTGGATTCGAGCAAGTTTTCCTAGGTCTCTTTGTAATTTTGAGAGTTGATCACTCTTATCTATAACATATGGTGTAAGTATAACAACTAGATTGTCTTGCTCATCTGTTGTTGATGTTGATGAAAATAGGTACTCTCCAACAAGTGGAATATCTCCAAGAAGAGGTAGTTTAGATACTGAGTTTCTTTTGTAACTTTTTACAAGTCCACCAATGATGATACTTTCACCATTTCTTAGTATAGCTTGTGTTTTTACTTCTTGTTTAGATGTGACTGGTTGACCACTAGCGTTGTTTGAACCATCATCAAGGATGTTTTCAAGTACAGCTTCAACATCAAGCGTTACTTTGTCAACTGAAGATACACGTGGCTTTATCTTTAATGTTAAACCAACATCTTCTCTTTTATATGAAGTTGTTGTACTTCCTGCAACAGCAGTTTGACCTGAGTTTACAGAGATTGTTTTACCAACATATATAGATGATGCTTTGTTATTTACACAAAGTATAGATGGGTTGGATATAGATTTTGAAGCTCCATGTGTTTGTAAAAAATCAAGAGTAGCTCCAAGTGCGAACGCTTTACCAGAAGTTGAACCTATACCTCCTATTGATTGGGTAACAGCCGCAAGTGCTGCATTTGTTAAAGCTGATGAACCAAAGTTAGCACTCATGGCATATAAACCTGATGAAGATACACTTCCTCCAGATAAACCATATTTCATACCCAAGTCAGATGCTTTGTTTTTATTTATCTCTATAATTCTTGCTTGTACATAAACTTGATATTTCTCTTTATCTAGTTCATCAAGTATAATTTTTATCCCTTTTAGTGCTAGAGGTTCACCTATAGCTATGATGGCATTTATCTCTACATCAGCAGATACATTTGGTTTTAGTGTTGGATCTGAAAATTTTTGATTACCAATTATAGCTGTTAGAGTTGCTGCTACAGCTTTCGCATCAGAATTTTTAAGTTCAAATATCTCTACACTATTACTTGATCTTGATTCTACGTCTAATTTCTTTGCAATTTTTACTAGTTGATTTACATTTTTTTCAGTACCAAGAAGTATAAGTCCATTAGCATTGTCATCTACTAGTATTTTTATTTTTTCTGAGACAACTTTTTGGTTAAAGATAACTTTGGATATCTCAGTTAGTTTAGTTTGTAGTTTTTTTGTACTTATATTATTTACCGGTACTATCTTTACAACACTTTTATTGTTTCTATGTATATCAGATATAACCTGTTTAATGGTAGTTATGTTTTTTGGATAATCTGTTATAAGTAATGTATTACTATCCTTCATAGTCATCAACTTTGCAGTTTTAGATATGAGATAACGAATTTTTGCTGCAACTATATCAACATTTTCACCTTTTACTTTAACAGCTTGTGTAACCATTAAAGATCCAGATGCTTTATCCCCAACCTTTACTATTTTAGTATTGTGTTTTGCAGCTTCATTTGAACGTATAACTTCATAGATAGAACCGTTTTGAACAAGAGTAAAACCTTTTGATTCTAACACAGAAACTAGAAGACCTATAAGTTCATCATCGTATATAGGATTTGTACTTACAAAGTTTACAGTTCCATTTATTTTGTAGTTTAGAAGTATATTTTTATGTGTTATCTTTGAGATAAGTTTTATAAAATCTGTTATCTTGAGATTGTCAAAGTTGACATTGACTCTCTCTCTGGCATTTAAAGATACAACTAGTAAAGTTATTAAAAGTATTGACTTAACGAATTTCATATATTATTTCCTTTTCTTGACCATCTCTAAGTACTACGAGTTCTAGAGTGTCTATTTTTTTGATATTTTTATATAGATTAATTGCATCATTTGGAGATGTTAGTTCTATATTATTTGCTCGTATCATGATATCACCCTTTTGTAGTCCAAGTTGTGCCATTTTAGAGTTTGCTTTTATTCTAGTTACTATAAACCCTGTTATTTTACCATTTTTCTTATAAGCCTTTATACCTATATCTTTCCATATTTTTTCTGGATGAGCAGCATAATTATTTATATCATTTCTGGTGACTTTATGTTCATCTTCATAAACAATTTCTTTCTCTTTTACTTTTGTTATAACATTGTTAAGAGCATTGTTTTTAGATGCATTCATTAAAGTAAGTTTATAATCTTTAGAATTTTTTGTAAAAATCACTCTATCTTGATAAATCTCTTTTAATTTATATCCAGCATAAATTTCTCCAATACCAATAACACTTGTAACTTCAGGTTGAGTGAGTTTTGCCACTATTGCGTATCCAGAAGTTTTGTTACCATATAAACCTTTTAGAAGTAAGTTGTTTATACTATATTCTACTCCATTGCTGTTAGTAGAACTATCTTCTACTATTTTTGGTTGCTTTTTTGGTGCATCTAGCATATTTTTAAAGTTTACTCTTTGGTATATAGATTTATATGATTTTGCTTGAGTATATTCTACCCCATCACTAGGTAAAAACCACCATACACTTAGAGATATAAGTTTTGCTACAAGTAGCAAGCTAAGTAAAATAATTGCTATAGATATTAGTTTTGTATTAGAAGGTTTTTGCATAAACATACTCCCCCTTAGTATCTTTTTTAAAGTATCTTAACGATCTAGTATATTTTCTGAGCATTTTTTTGGATGGTTTTAAGTAAACTTTTAACTCCCTTTTGATTATGTCAAATTTTGCTTTTGCTTCACCAAATTCACCATTGGATACAGCATTTACAACTAAAGGATTAAATATAGTATAGCTTATATCTACGTTTTTTATCTTAGTTGGTAGATATGGTGCCGCAACAGATGATATCTCTATATCTGTAATATCTATAGAGTTATATATCAACATAAGGGTAGCGTCAACTTTTTTTACTTTAGCGCTATCTACACCTTTTGCATATATAGTTATATCAGATAAACTTAGTGAAAAAAGTCCCTCTTTTATCTTTTCATCAGATACTATTACACTAAACTGTTTAAGATTTTTCTCTCCAAAAAAGTATAAAGAAGATTTTGGCATAAACACTATAAGTGCAAGTATGAAAAATATAAAATATATAAATAATTTCGTTATTTTTTTTACCATTTTATCTCCATCTTGAGAGATGCATTCTCTTTATCTATCTTTTTAATTTTAAGTTCTGTTATATTAAAAGAACCATTGAGTACTTTTCCTATTAGTGAGTTTAAAGCTATAGAGTTTATGCTTTTAGATTCTATCTTGATAGATTCTTTTGAGCGTTTTATATTTAGTTGTGCGGGTTTAAGTAGTGGTTGTTTTAATATTCTACTTATAGAATTTCTTATCTTATTCTTATCTGCATATACTTTTTTTATAGAGTTTACTTCTATTGCAATCTTTTCAACGCTTCTGTACTCTTGTTTCGCATCTTCTAATCTATTTTTTGTACCATGAAGTTCAAAGAGTGAGAAAATCAGTGTAACAATAAGTAAAGCACCTATATGGAGAGGATTTATATTATTCATAAGTTTACCTCGATATATAAAGTATTGTTTTTCAATGATTTAGTATATGTTAAATTTTTTGCATCTAATTGAGATAATATGCTATTCATATTATTTTGTGTTGTTGCAGATATCTTTACATTTAATTTTTTTTCTTTATATGAGATTGTATCTATCTTTTGGTCATTTTTAAGCTTTAGTGTTAAAAAGTAAGAGATATATTTTCTAAGTTTTGTTTGTCTTTTATAAATCTTTGTATATTTTTTTAACGTTGATTTATTTTGTATCATTGTTGGTTGTAGTCTATATTTAGTAAAAAGTTTTTCTTTTTTATCTTCTATAGTAGATATTTTAGAAGATGTTATAAAAATCTCAACAATTATAATTATTATTAAAATACTAAGTATTGTTCCTATTTTGTAAAGTGATGAATTTTTAACTATATGACCATATTGTTGTAGTTTAATAGTATGTTTTGATAGTTTTATATTGTCTAGGTTTAACTCTTCTGATTCACTAAGCCAAGCAGTTGGAACAACAATCAAAATATCATCTTTAATATAAATACTTTGAGTATTATTTATTTTTAGAGGTATTTCAATATCTTCAATCTCACTTTGTGCAAAGTGTATACTAGATACATTTGATGGAGATATGCCTGCTTTTGTAAGTTGTTCAAGTATCTTTTTATCTTCATAGGCAAATACAAAAAAGTCATTACCTTTTTTGTAAGCACTATAGCTATAATCACCATCAAGTAAAGTGTCTTCAAATATAGATTCTAAAAGTTTTTTAACTTCTCTAACACTTTTTACTGGAAGTGAAAGTTTTTTAACCCAGTATAAAGATGGTGATAAGACAATATCTATCTTTTTATTTGTTTCTATAGATATTTCTTGTATAGAACTTGGATCTAAGAAGAGTGTTATACTACTTTTTTTAAATTTCGTAAACAAAATTAGATTCCTTTTTATTTTTCAAATTGTACTCAAAACTTATTTTAGAGCTACTCTCTTTTTGCATAATTTCAATAGTAACAGAGAGTATCGGCTCAAAAAAACTTGTATTAAATTTATTTAACATTTTTATTTCATTATCAGATAGTTCTAAGTCTTTTATATTTGTATACGTACCAGCACCAAGTGTTAGCGTTTCAGCTCTATCTTTTTGAGCACCAATTATAAGTTCCCATGTTGCTTCATTTGCATAGTTTAAGTCTATAGATGTATTTGTATCCGAATTATAGTAAAAAAGTTCATCAAAGTCTATGTTTTTTAGATTATTATCATTGTATTGACTTGTGTAAAAATTATTTATTTTTTGTAAGTGTTTTTTAGATGATATGTAGTCTCGAAAAAGTTCTGGATTTTCATTAAATAAAGCAGTATTGTAATATCCATCTTCCTTAATTTTACTTTGTGCATCTACCAAAATATCCACATACTCACTATTTACCATTCTGTTTATCATATACTCTTTAAGAATTGGTGTATTTTTTGGATTTATAGTATTGATATTAAATTTCGATCTTGCACTTTTTATACTCAATAAAATATCTAAGCCATTCGTTTTAAAAGGTATAAATTCTGACTGAGAAAGAAAAAGGTATAATTCTTCACTTGATTGGTTCTTCATAGCAGCTTCAAGCTCTTTTGATTTATTTAGCATATCTAGTATATCTTCAACGATAATACTGCTTTGATATAAGAATTTTTCATTATCAAGAAGTTTTGAAGCTTTATTTATCTCTTTTAGCCCATACCCTATCGCTACTGTTATAACTATAACAAACATCAAAGTTATAAGTAATGCAATGCCATCTCTTTTCATGTATATAACTTACTGTATACTCATGGAGAAGATAGGTAACAGCATAGCTGCAACGATAAATCCTATACTTCCACCAACAAACAGCATTAATGCAGGTTCTAGTAGTGTTAAAAGTAAACTTATCTTATCACGATTTTCTTCAAAGTAAAGTTCTGAGACATTACTTAAAACACTTTCCACTTGGGATGTTTCTTCCCCTAGTGCTATAGACTGTACAAAAGCAGTGTCTATTTTTGTAGTTGATTCCATAAGAGCTTTTGAAAGTAATTTTCCCTCAACTACTTTTTTACTTGCATCAACAAATAATTCTTTTATAACACGGTTGTTAAGAATATTTGCACTAAGATTGATTGTCTGTACAAAAGGTACACCTGAACGTGTAAGTAATGAAGCTATATATGAAAAACGAGCAAGTTCACTTTTAAGAGCTATCGTTCCAAAAAGTGGTAATTTTAGCATAAATTTATCTATAGCATAAGCAAAAGAGTAAATCTTTTTCTTTGCCAATATAAAAGCTGTAACAAGGATAAATATGATGCCAAGCATAGTTTGAAAGTTATTACTAAAAAAATCTCCAAGTGCTATAACAACTTTAGTTGGAGTAGGTAGTTCTTGATCCATACTCTCAAAGATACCAGTTATCTGCGGAACTACAAAAGTAAGCATAAATGCTATCATAACAAGTGAAATAATAATCATAAATGAGGGATAAGCAAATGCACCTTTTATCTCTTTATGTATTCTATCTTGTTCTTTTAAAAATCTTGAAAGTTCTAGTAAAACTTCATCTAAAATACCACCATTTTCACTAACTTTGATGGACTCTTTAAAAAATGCAGGAAGTTCAACTACTGTTTGTGCTTCAAGTGCAGAATAGAAGTTTTGCCCTTCATCTAGATGTGTACTTACTGTTTCTAAAAAAAGCTTCATCTTTTTATTTGTTTCATAGTGGGATTTGACTATTTTAAGTGCAGCTACAATACTTATGCCAGATTTGATATACATAGATAGTTCTCTTGATAGTGAAGCTAACTCTTTTGGAGGAATTTTATATTTTGTACCAAATTCTATTTTTTCCCAAAAGGCTGGTTTGTCTTCTGAAATATTTTGATATATTATTTCACTAGCTTTTAGTTTGGATTTAGCTTCTTCTATCGATAAGGCTTCTATCTTACTAGAGACCTTTTTACCATTTTTATCTATACCTTTATATTTGTATATCATCGTAAAACTTCTTCTATGAGCATTGATTTTGCATCGATAGCATCATCGATGGAGTTGTAAACTTCTGTTTTTGTAAAGTATGTTGAGTAGTCATAAGCTTTTCCTTTATAGACCACTATAACTTGGTCAGATATCCCTCTTTTATCTACATTTAAAGAGAAACAAACATTTTCTTGTACACCATTTTTGGAAAAAAACACTTCAGGTTTTTGTTCTATAGAACCTAGAAGAAAATCATATCTATATGTCATTACCGTATCATCTAGTAGACCATCTATAGTTTGTATCTTTTCATCTCCTGCATAAATACTGCATTCACTGCAATCATCAAAACATATAAGCTTCATATTTTGATTATCTTGATTTAGTTTTGAAAGATATTCTTTTATATTTATAAGTGTTGGTGGTAGCTTGTCATCTCCTACAGTTTTTAGTTTAGTGATAGCTAGAGTATAAACTACTCCCATTATCACTATAACTATCATAAGTTCTATAAGAGAAAAAGCCTTTTTCAAGTGTTATTTACACTCACTAAGTTTTATATCTTTACCTTCATCTTTTCCACCCTCTTTTTTATCAGCACCGAGAGAGATAAGTTCGATGGTTCCTTCATCGTTTGTATAGATAAACTCTTGACCCCAAGAGTCTTTTGGCATTTTTCCATCTTTAAAGTAAGTACTGTCTTCTGTAAGAGCTTTTAATCCCTCTTCAGTTGATGGATATACACTGTTTTTTATCTTGTACATATCAAGAGCACCATCATAGATACTTTTCATCTGAACACATACTAGGTCTCGTTTTGCAGCTTCCCCTTTACCCGTCAAGGCAGGCATAACCATAGCAGCTAAAAGTCCTAAAATAACGATAACAATCATTAACTCTATAAGAGAAAATGCATTTCTTTTTTTTCTGTTTTGCATAAAATATTGCCTTTGGTGTAAATTAATTTTGTATTATAGTAAAAAAAGATTAAGAAAAAAGTAATGAAGAAAAAAATACCTCCATTGTTTTAGAAAAAATGGAGGTATTAAATTTTAAACGATTATTTTATACCAATCGCTTCAACTGTATTGTTATCATCAAATCTAAAGCCAGTTGCTCCGTATTCATTTGCAGTATAACCAGCTTCTAATTCTTCACCAATAGTATCTAAAGTTACAGCTCCACCACTATTGTTCATAAGATAGTCTAAGTTTTTACGATATTCATAACCGTAGTAGACAGCACCTAAATCCTCTATGTTATTTAAAATAGCTGTATAGTTACCATCCATAGCTGTTTGATTTCCATCAGTAGAAACTCCAACATCTGCCAATCTATCTATGGCTGCAACACCCATTTTTATAACGATATCTGTTGTTGGTTCAGGTAAACCTTTTTCAGCTATCTCTTGAGGTATGCCATTATTTATAAGTTCATCTCTGAAGCTATCTAATGGACTGATGATAGCTTGAAGATTTGTTTTATTTAAGGCTCCTACAACTGCAGGTAATGTCATTCCAATCACTTGTTGTAAGATGGCATTATATTCATCTTCAGATAAAGGGTATTTATCTTCTATACTATTCATAACTTTTAAAACACCATATGAAGTCAATGAACCTTGTAGTGCTATAAAATCATCATCACTAAGTTGTGCAACAGTTTTTGATGAAAGCCCACCTGCTACAGGATTAGATTCTACTAATTCTGGAGTTATACTCCAAGTTAAACCTACGTTTGATGCTGCATTATTAAGTAAGTCTGCTACATCTTGACTAGTAGTTTCATCTTCTAAAAATGTAGTCATAGGAGATATTACAGCTACTCTACCATTCGCATCTACAACAGCTGATATCTCTAAGTCGTACTGTTTACCTTCATGATCACCTTGTTCAAATATAATAATATGTGAACCAGGTGTTAATTCATCTTTAAATACAAAGTTACCTTTTTGAGTAGTTTCAGTTGAGAGTTGCTCATCTGGATCACAAGTGTCATTTAGATTTTTATCCTCACAAAGTGTAGCACCAACTATATATGGATCAACGAGAACTGAACCTACATTGTCATTATAATCATCCATAATAGCACCTGATGCTATTTCATTATAAAGATATTCTGTTGCTGCTCCACCTGCTACGGTAAAGTATGTAGATACAACAGTATTTGTTGTGTCCCCATCTATAGCACCAAAACTATTTAGAGCAAAAGCATTAGGGTCAAAACTTGTTCTAAGTTTTGGAGTGATGGCTAGTATTTCTGAATTACCAGAATTTACACTTGGATCAGTGATGATTTCCCAGTGACCAGCATGTGCATCTACTACATAAAAGCCTCTATCGCTTCCATCTTTTTCACCTGTTCTATCAACTTCTATAAGTTCTCCTCTGTCATCACTTATATTTGAATCAGGAGCTATCATAAGTGCTCTTTCTTTAATATTTTTTCCTTCTCTAACAGGGAAACCACTATAAAAGAATTCTTCAAGTGAAGCAAAAGTTCTATTTGCATCAACTCTTACTTCTCTCCATCTGTTATCAAACTCGTTTGTTGCATCTAGGTAAAGTATTTTATATGCTTTTGAACCACTAGGGAAAGATATACCTTTATCATTAGATAGTGCTGTCGCATCATCTATAACTTCTGATATTTTAATAACTTTCATAACTTTTGATGGATCAAATGCCACGCCATCTAAAGATAAGCTTATATTACCTTCGTTTAGTCTTCCATCGTGCCATAAAACATCATCTTTATGCCCTGAACGTATAACTTTATCACCATCTAAAGTGGAAAACTCGATAGTATCATGTTCTAATATACCATCTTTTGAGTCTCCATAAAACGAAGAAAGTAGTACGTCTGCTGGTATAGGAAGAGATGGAGCCGCATCAAATGTTGCATTATCAATATCACCTCCATTGCTTAGATCATATTTAGCTAGACTTGAAACTTCTTTCTCTATCACTTTTATATCATAGATAGCGTCTATTGTGTTGTTCAAATCATCTGTTACTCTAAATATCACTTGACCATCACCAGGAGCTACAACAGCTATATTAAATGCGCCACTTACATTATCAACTGTAGTTAAAGCGTTATCAAATATATCTGAGTTAGTTATACTTTGTACCTCAAATCTTAAGTTTAAACCTTGCGCTTTTACCACTCCACTTAAAGAGCTATTTGTTTGCATAGTAATAGCAAAGCTTGGTGCTAACAAAGGATTTTCTAAAGCTAAACTTATTTTTTGTGCAGTCTCAATATTTGTAGTAAATTGTGCTAGTAAAGGAGTTATATTATTAGATATAGTTCTCATTTGAGCAATAGCGGCTCTTGCAGAATTTATAGTTATATTTGCTGCTTCTTCATCAAGAGCATTTTGAGCATTTGTTATATCTACATCTGCTTGTAAAATTACTGCGTGTTGTGCTAATAAAGCATTTTTTTGTGTTACGATAGCATCAAAACTAGCTTGTGCATCATTTTTTGCTTTATTTAACTCTTTGGATTCTGGATATCTATCAGCTAAGTTTTTGATATCTCCAAGTGTTGCATTTGAATCAAGAACAGTTCTATCTGTGGTTTGTGCTATTGCTTGAGCATCTGGCATGATTATAGTTCTTAATTCAGTTACAAGAGTATTGATAGTATCACCAACTACTGTATCAGCTAAAGTTTTAACGCTGTTTGCGTTGATAAGTAAGTTATGTAGTTGATCAAGTTTACTTAAAAACTCTGCTTCTAATATTTTTGCTGCATCAAGTACATTGTTCATTGAATCTTGAGCTTCTTGAGCTCTTGTCTCATTATTTTCTTTTGATGCCATTCTTATTTTTGCATCTATATCATCTGTTTTGTCCTCTTGTATACCAAAGTCATCAAAGATAGATTTTAAATTTAGATACGTACTATTTGCATCTTTGGTTATATCAACAACATCATACCCATCATCTAATAGTTTACGTATAGAGTCTATATCTGCATCTGCAACAGAAGTATTACCATCTATATGTTCACTTAATATAGATACTTGAACTATTGAGTGGTTTATGTCTGCTGCTATAAGATTAATTCTATCTGCTTTTGCTTCCATAGCTATTTTGTTTGCTATTTTAAAGTCTAAGTCTGCTTTTATACCTTTGATAGTAGTTAAGCTATCTGTAATCAAATTTGCATTTTCTAGTACAATATTTTTATATTTTGTAGTAGTGTTTACATCTGTAGAGTTTGTATCTGCAAGGTTCGTTATAAGAGTTGTGTTTCCCTCCGCAATAGCTAGATAATGTTGAGCTTTTTCCACTTGTTCAACCGCTTTACTTGTATAACTACTTGCTATTCGCAATTTGCTATCTTCAGTTGTTTCTATATATGTTTTGATAGATACAGTTTCATTTACATCATAGATAGCTTGAGTAAAAATAGAGAAACTTTCTTGAGCTAGAGATTTAACAATTGATGCATTGATATCTGCTTGAGCATGTTGAGCTGCAATTTGAGCTGCTGCTTCAGCTGCTGCTAAATCATCTGCATCTTTTGCTGCTTGAGCTTGTGCTTGTGCAGCTGCAGCTCTTGCCTCCGCTTCAGCTTTTGCTGCTGCTGCAGCTGCTTGGGCTGCTTCCGCTTCAGCTTTTGCTTTTGCTGCTGTGGCTGCTGCAATTTTTGCTTCAGCCTCGGCTTGAGCTTTTGCTTTTGCTGCTGCTAGTTCTTGAGCTTGAGCTTGGGCTGCTGCTTCTTGTTGAGCTTTTGCTTTTGCTTCAAGAGCTGCTTGGTATAACTCTTTTGCTTGTGCATCACCATTTGCTTTTGCTACTGCAGCAGCATTCTCAGCTGCTTGTTGTTTTGCTGCTGCTTCTTCAGCTGCTTTTTTTGCTGCAGCAATTTTACTTTGAGCTTCTTCATTTGCTTTTTGAGCATCTTCTATAGCCTGAAGTTGTGCCGGTGTTAAGGCACCTGCATTGAGTGCTGCACTATTTGCTGTCGTTTTCATTTGGTCTTTTATAGAAGTGTTTACGTTCGTTATAGCTGCATTTAGTTTATCAACAGCTTGGGAAGGAGTACCATTTTCTACACTTTCTTTAGCTGTTTTAGCTTCTTCTACAGCTGTTTGAGCAGCTTCTTTGGCAACTGTTCTTGCAGCTACTCTTGCAGCTGGATTTGATGCATATATATCGTCAGCTACATCTTTTGTTGCTTGAGCCACTGTGTCAGCATTGAGTGTCATTGCTGCAGTAGCACCCTTAAAGTTTTGAGCTATAGTATCAAATACACTTCCCATAGTAGAGTTGACATCACTGCTACCAGATTCGGCTATACTTACTGCTACAGTGTGAACCATAACTTGAAGTTCTGTCTGTTTTGCAAGAACTGCTTGAGCAGCAACTGAAGCATTTGCATCATTGATTTTGTCAAAAGGATCAAAATTTGCAAGGTCTACATCTGGTAATCCAAATGCAGCTTTTATAGAAGCTTGTGCATCAGCTGCAGATTGTCCACTCTCTACTAGGGATTGGATAGCTGATGTAAGAGGTGTAACTACAGTTGAACCCTCTGGTGCACTAAGAGTCCCTGCAAAAGCTAGTCCAGTACCACTATCTATACCTCCAATTAAAAGAAGAGGTCCAGTTGCTGTTGTAGATGGGATATCAAATTTACCATCATTATCTGTTATAGCATTTGGTTCTGAAGGTATATCACATAAGTCATTTTTATTTACGTCGATACAAACTGTTGAACCAACTAAGATTCCATCTATAGCTTTCCCTGAACTTGATTTTGCTATAGTTCCACCGCCTGAGCTTCCACCCCCGGTTGTAACTGTTGAGTTCTCAGTTGTTGTTTGAGTTGGTGTATCTGATGGCTGAGCGGGCGAAGACGGAGTACCTGGTGTCTCCTCTGCTGGTTGTGTAGTTTGCACTGGTGTTGAGTTATCAGAAGAGCTACTTCCTCCACATCCACTAAGGACCAATAGTGTTGCTGTTGTAACTGAAAGAAGTATCCTATTTACATTCTCTGTTCTCATCATTTCTCCTTTTTTCTCTGGTATGAGTTAAACACGTAATCGTGCCATATGAGTAAATGGTAAGGGTTATTAACTAATTGTTAACTTAAAGTGATGTTTAAATTTGAAAATAAGACAATGCAAAGACATTTTATGTACAAAGTGAGGACATTTATAAAAAAAATTATGAAAAAGTGTGAAAAAAGACTCTTCTCCAGATACCTGCGGCACATAACCAAAAAAGGTGTGCTGCTGTATTCCTACCCTGACACATTGTCTTAAATGATTATTGCACAGGTCTAAAGAAGAGCGATGAAAGTATAGCTAATTTTTTTTATATTTCAAAGTTTTTAAGATGTTTTTACAGACTAATTGTATTTATAGCTGTTTTTATAGCTTTAAAATAACCATCAAAATCAAATGTTGTATCGGAATCAGAACCAGCAAATTCTACCTCTTTTGCCATCTCATATATTTCATTAAATCTTAGATTTCCAGCACTTCCTTTTATAGAGTGGGCGAATGATTTTATATCTGCATAATTTTTTGTTAATATGGCATTTTGCAAGTTTTCTAGTATAGGTGTTGATTCTTCTAAAAAAGAACCAACGAGTAAAGGTACATGTTTTGCTTTAAGACCGATAGCAGCAGCCATCTCTTCGGCGTTTATATTTGAATAGTCTGGGTGTGTGATAGGCATTTTGAAAAATTCCTTGATAAAATTGTTGCACAATGATAACATAGAAATATTAAAGGTAATATAATTGATATATGTTGTAGTGGCTTTAAAAGCCGAAGCACAGGCATTTGTAGATAGGTATAAACTTAAAAAAGATACTTTAGATACGTTCATTTTATATAAAAATTTAGATTTTAGAGTAATTGTGAGTGGTATTGGCGTTAGCAGCTCCAGGAAAGCTACACAAACACTTATAAATCATTTTGATATAAAAGATAAAGATATTTTTATAAATATAGGTATATGTGGAGCATCCAAAAGGTATAAAATATCTGAAATTTTAAAGATTGGTTCTATTGTATATGAAGATATTGTATATAATTTTGATGATACAAAAGAGATTATATATTGTGTTGATAGAGAACATAGTTCTGAACTTTATGATTTAGTAGATATGGAAAGTTATGGTTTTTATGATGCAGTTATACATAATCCTGCCATAAAAGATTTTAGTATATATAAGGTTGTGAGTGATTATTTTGAACCGCAAAAGGTAACAAAGGATTTTGGTAAGAATCTTATATTAAAAGCATTAAAGGAGATATTTTGAAGATAGTTTTTTTGTTGATAGGGTTATTGAGCGTTCTTAATGCAAATATAAGTGATGCAGAATTGAAGAAAATGATAGGGCAGATGCTTATAGTTGGTTTTGATGGGAAAAATGTAGATAAAAATTCACAAATAGTCAAAGATATAAATAGTTATAACCTAGGTGGTGTTATCCTTTTTGATAAAGACTATAAGCATAAAGATAAAACTAAAAATATATCTTCAAAAATACAATTGAAAAAGTTAATAAACAATCTTAAAAGATATACTAATAAAGATATTTTTATAAGTGTAGATCAAGAGGGTGGTTTTGTAGCAAGACTTAAACCAAAGTATGGATTTGATGATATAAAATCTGCACAAGATATATCTATGGGTACTTTAAAAGATGCTTCATATGTTTACAATAAAGAAGCTTTAATGCTTAATGAAGTTGGTATAAATATGAACTTTGCTCCAGTCGTTGACTTAGCTGTAAATCCACAAAATAAAGTTATAGTAGGGCTTAAAAGATCATATGGAAGTGATGTCAAAAAAGTTGTCTCTTTCGCTTCGATTGTCATAGAGAAACAAACAAGTCATAACATAATATCTGTGTTAAAACATTTTCCTGGACATGGATCTTCGCTTGGAGATTCACATAAGGGATTTGTAAATATAAGTGATACTTGGTCTTTTAATGAACTTGAACCTTATTATCAGCTTATAAAAGATGGTAAAGTTGATGCTATTATGAGTGCTCATGTTTTTAATTCTCATATAGATGATAAATATCCAGCAACATTGTCTTATAAGTTTAATACCATCTTGTTGCGTGAAGTTATAGGCTATAAGGGTGTAATTATTAGTGATGATATGCAGATGGGGGCTTTAAGTAAACATTATTCATTAGATGAGAGGGTAAGGTTAGCTATAAATTCTGGAGTTGATATATTACTTTTTGGTAATCAACTATCATTTATTGGCGTTAGGGAACTTGTTGAGAGTATATTTCATCAAGTTAAAGATAAGAAGATAATGCTTAAAAGAATTATAGATGCAAATAAACGCATTAGTTATCTGAAAACAAAAAATTCTATCATTAAGAAGCCTATTATATTTGAAAAACTTAGGATTGATATGACAAAAAGTTATATGAAGAAGCATTATGGGATAGATGCCAAAAATATAACAATTGTACCTAAGATGATAGTATTGCATTGGACAGCAGTTAGCAACTTTAAAGATTCTTTTAAAAGGCTTTATCCTCAAAAACTTTTATCTGATAGAGCAGATATAGTTAATGCATCAGTTTTAAACGTATCTGCACATTTCTTAGTTGATAAAGATGGAACAATATACCAATTGATGAAAGATAATGATATGGCACGTCATGTTATAGGTTTAAATTATTCTAGTATAGGTATTGAAAATGTTGGGGGAGAGGGTAATAAGAAAGAAGATTTAACTCAAGCACAGGTAAAGGCAAATATTAAGCTTGTAAAGTATCTAAAACAAAAATATCCAACCATAAAGTACCTTATAGGACATTATGAATATATGAATATGCAAGATACACCTCTATGGTTGGAAAAAGATAAAAATTATAGAACACAAAAGGTTGATCCTGGCGAAAAGTTTATGAAAGAAGTTCGTATTGGCGTTAGAAAATGTGGATTTTTAGATGCAGATAAGTAGTAGCTTCGGTATTTTAGATATGATAGTCTTCTTTGGCTATTTTATTGTTTTAGTATCTAGCTCTTATCTATTTTCAAGAGATAAAATTTCTTCTACAAAAGAGTATTTTACTGCTTCAAATAAATTACCACTTTTTGCAGTTGCGATATCTATAGTCGCAACATCACAATCAGCAGCCACTTTTTTAGGTGTACCTGATTATTCATATGTACATAATTTTACTCTTATAGGTTTTTATATATCTGCACTTATCGCTGTTGTTTTTGTTGCTAAGTACTTTGTACCAAAATTTTATGAATACAAGGTTGTAAGTGTATATGAACTCTTAGAATATAGGTACGGAGAGAGTGCAAAGCAGCAAGCTGGTATAGTATTTTTGCTTGGTAGAGTTATGGCTAGTGGAGCAAGATTATACATAGCCGCAATTGCTGTAAGTATGATACTTTTTTTTGATATAAATTTTTTGCATATGTTGTTTGCTATATTACTTTTACTAATAGGTGCTCTGGCATATACATACTTTGGTGGTATAAAGTCTGTTGTATATAGTGATACTATACAAGCTTTCACATATATAAGTGCAGCTTTATTTGTAATGTTTTATCTTTATAACTCTTTAGATGGTGTTAGTATTTATCAAGTTTTACAAACTCACGATAAGTTGAATTTGGTAGATAGTTCTTTGGATGGTAAATTTAGTATTATAGGTTTACTTAGTGGTTGGTTACTTCTTAATATAGCTGCATTTGGTCTTGACCAAGATATGACACAAAGAGTACTCTCTTGTAAAGATAAAGATGAAGCTTCATCATCCTTGATACTATCTATACTTATTACCACTCCCATAGTATTTATATTTTTAATTATAGGTTCTTTATTATTTGTATATTATCAAAATATAGAAGTTTCAAGAGAGTTTGAAGGTGAGAAGATAACAGTTTTTATATATTATATATTGCATGAATTACCAGATGGGATAAGAGGTTTTGTAACAGTTGGAGCTATAGCAGCTGCTTTATCTAGTACAAACTCTGTTTTAGGTGCTATGGCATCAGTAGCTATAGAAGATATATATAAACCATATCAATTGAATAAAGGGCGTTATCTGGATGAGAGTCATTTTTTTAAAGCTTCAAAGATAGCAGTTATTGGATTTGCATTTTTACTCTTAATTATGGCTGTTGGAAGTTATTTTTGGCAACGTAATTTTGATATACCTCTTATTAGTTTTGCACTTGGAGTTATGGCATTTACATATACAGGTTTATTGGGTGTGTTTTTTTCAGCCATATTTACATCTCGTGGTAGTGGAAAAATGGTTCCATTTTCCCTATTAGGTGGTTTTTTAACAGTTCTATTTTTACAACCATATGTATTTGGTATAGATATAGGATTTGCATGGCAGATAGTTATAGGAACTATCTGTTCATTTTTAGTTATCCAACTAGATAAATAATTTTTAATTGCTTGTATAGGGTGAAGTTATAAGGTGATTACTAGTTGTTGGAGTAGTTGCAATAGGTGTTGGAGCTGGAGTACTTGTTGTAGGAGTTGTGTATGGTGATGTAATCATACCAGAATTAACAGTTATGGTTGTATTGGTTTCTGTAGTATTAGTTTCTGCTACAACTGGTTTTTTATCTTCTGTAACTTCTTCTTTTATCAAACCATAAGATATAAGAGTGCTATTTAGATGTTCTTTAGCTGTTATCTCAGGTACTAGTACTATATCATTACCTAGTGCTATTTGTATATCCTCATCAAAAGATGTTGATTCAAAGTTTATGTTCCCTAAAGATTTTACTATATTCTCATCAATAGTTATCCCATCATCTGGATTGTGGTTTTTATCTAATGTTTGCAAAAGTTGAGCTAAATTAAGTTCTGCATCTTTATTATTTGCAAATAGTGTTTGTGGTGTGATAATACTTTGAACAGAAGCAGATCCTATAGAATTATTTCCAATAAAGAATTCAACACTATCTCCATCTTGGCATACAAATTCCCCTTTTGAATTTGTAGTTCCAGATCTTTTAGTACTACATTTATAGTTTAATCCACTTACTGCACTATCAACAAATACACCAGTTTTAAGTTCATGTGTCACTGTTTCGTCTTGTATTCCACATCCACTTAATAATATCATTGAGTATGATAAAACTGATAATTTTAAAAGTTTATTCATTATTTATTCCTTTTATAATAATCTCATATAATGTTAAAAATATGGTAGTATAATATATATACTATTAAAAACAACTGTTTTAGATAAGTTTCAATTGGGATATTTATATGAAAAAATATTATATTGGGGTTATGAGTGGTACCAGCTTAGATGGAATAGATTTGTCTTTGTGTCATATTGGACCTAAAATATGTAAACTTGTTTCATCTCTAGAATATTCATTTGATAAAAAGTTAAAAGCTCAAATAATCTCTATCATCTCTTCGCAAACTATTGTTAAAGAGATAGGTGAAGTAGATAAGAAACTTGGATTGTTATATGCTAAAAGTATACAAGCATTTATGAAAACAAATAATTTAAATAAAAATGATATAGAAGCGATAGGTTTACATGGTCAAACTATTTGGCATCAACCAAATTCAAAGTATCCATTTTCAATGCAACTTGGTGATCCAAATAGTGTTGTTGTCCAAACTGGTATAAAAGTTGTATGTGATTTTCGTGGTATGGATGTTGCACTTGGAGGGGAAGGCGCTCCTTTCGCACCTGCTTTTCATCATTTTTTATTTTCAGGCGTTAGTAAAAAAAGGGCAGTTGTAAATATTGGTGGTATGGCAAATATCACACTTTTTGATAAAAAACTAAAAGGCTGGGATAGTGGATGTGGCAATATTTTATTGGATTTAAATATTCAAAATAGCAAAGGCAAGAGATATGATAAAAATGGACGTTTTGCAAAATCTGGCAAATTAGATATAAAACTTTTAAAATCTATGCTCAAAGATAGCTACTTTAAAAAGAATCCACCAAAAAGTACAGGTAGAGAATATTTTAATCAACAATGGTTAGATAAATACACAATTGGTTTTAATATAAAACCAAAAGATCTTCAAAGAACACTAGTAGAGTTAACTGCACAAACTATAGCGGATGGTATAAAAAATAAAAATATAGACGAACTTATAGTTTGTGGAGGTGGAGTAAAAAATAATTTTTTGATGAAAAGATTATCCTCTTTATGTAGTGCAAAAATCATAAGTAGTGATGATATTGGCGTTAGCAGTGACTTTATGGAGTCTATGGCATTTGCATGGTTGGCATATAAGAGATTAAACAATGAAGTTGTCAAACTGAGTTCAGTAACCGGAGCTAAAAAAGATACATTTTTAGGAGCTATATATGGATGATGTAAAGTTATGGTTAAAAGGTACAAACTACAAAGAGTGTAAAATAAGTATTGCTTCTACTGATGCTAGTTTTAGAAGTTATTATCGTTTAAAGTGTTTAAAAAAAAGTTATATTTTGATGGATGCCTCTTTAGAAAAAAATACATTAAAACCTTTTGTAGATATAACAAAAAGATTGTTAAGTGTTGATGTAAAAGCACCATCTATTTTTGAAGAAGATTTTAAAAGAGGGTATCTTGTTTTAGAAGATTTTGGCACTATAAATCTTTTAGATAAATTAACAAATGATAATTTTAAAATATATTATAAAAAAGCGATAGCAGAGATAGTTAAAATGCAAAAAGCAGATGTGTCTAAGCTTGCAATTTATGATAAATCTTTTTTACATTTTGAGATGAATTTGATGCAAGAATGGTATCTTGAAAAAAGATTATCTTTAAAACTAACAAACAAACAAAATAAAATGTTAGTAAATACGTTAGATAAAATATCTACAATAGTTTTGTCTCAGCCGCAAAATATATTTGTTCATAGGGATTTTCACTCACGAAATATAATGCTAACGCCAATAGACGAGTTAGGAGTTATAGATTATCAAGATGGTATGAGTGGAGCTTTGACTTATGACCTTGTCTCTTTATTAAAAGATTGTTATATCTCATTTCCTCGTGAAGATATATTGATATTGGCGTTAGAGTTCAAAAAAAGAGCAGATATTGGCGTTAGCGATAAAGAGTTTATAAAATGGTTTGATTTTATGGGAATGCAACGTCATATAAAAGTACTTGGTATATTTTCTAGACTTTATATAAGAGATAAGAAAGATGGATATTTAAAAGATATTCCATTAACATTAAATTATACAATAGAAACTGCAAAGCTTTATGATGAGACAAAAGAGTTAGCACAGTTTTTAGAGGAGTTTTGTTTATGAAGGCTATGATACTAGCGGCAGGACGTGGGGAGAGGATGAAACCTTTAACTGATACTATTCCAAAACCTTTATTGATAGTTAAAGGTAAGCCCCTTATTGAGTGGCATATAGAAAAACTTGTAAAAAATGGTTTTGATGAAATAGTTATAAATATAGATTATTTAGGTGAACAGATTATAGATACTATAGGTGATGGTTCTAGGTGGGGTGTTAAAATTTATTACTCTGATGAGAGGCAAAGTGGTGCTTTAGAATCAGCAGGTGGGATCAAAAAAGCTTTAAATATCTTAAGAGATGAAATCTTTTTAGTTGTTAATGCAGATATATTTTGTGAATATGAATTTGATAAAGAGTTTAATCTTAAAGATAAACTAGCTCATCTTATTTTAGTTCCAAATCCCAAACACAACTTAAATGGTGATTTTGGTTTAGATCAAGATATAGTAGTAAATTATGCAAATGTTATGTATACATTTTCTGGTATAGCTTATTATAATATAAATCTTTTTAAAGATATAGAGTTAAAAAAAGCACCGCTTGCACCACTTTTAAGAAGTGCTATAGAAAAACAAAATATTAGTGGTGAAGTATTTAAAAAGATATGGCATGATGTGGGTACACCTAAAAGATTGGAAGAGATAAATGAATAAAATATTTTTACTTATAGTTGTAAGCAGTACTTTGTTTGCAAAATATGATAATTGCGAATTTAAAAATAAAGATTATGAAGAGATATGTGAAAAAGTTGTAAAAAAAGGAGTTTCTTACAGATATGTAAATGAATTTTTATTATCTTATTTTAAAACAAAAAAATTTGATGAAGTCAGCTGGAAGTATATACAACCATCTAAGATAAAATATCATAGAAAAAAAGAGAAACAAGCTAATAATACTCTTGTGAGTTATATTCCAAAAATGGTAGAAAATCTCAAAGAGTATAAGTATGTATATGATAAAGCTGAGAAAAAATATGGAGTAAATAGGGAAATTATAGCAGCTATACTTCTAAAAGAAACAAAACTTGGACGTATCAAACCAACTCATGATGCATTTGTAGTTTTTAATACTTTCTTAACAAGAGTTGATGGTGATAGTTCAAGAGAAAGATGGTTAAAGAAGATGAGTAAAACAAATATGATTTCTATTATAGATTATTGTTATAAAAAAGGTGTCACTCCAAATCAATGTAATCTTCCAAGCTCTTATGCTGGAGCAGTCGGTATACCACAGTTTATGCCATATAGTTTTATTTATGCAGATAGTTATAGGGGTGAGGTGGCTGATCTTACAACAATGGAAGATGCAATTATGTCTGCAGCGAGATTCTTAAACAAAAAAGCCAAGTTTGACACTTTGATAGACTGGAAGAAGATGCCAAATCTTGTTAAGATAGAAAAAGAATGGTATGAGTATGATTTTACACACAAAGATGCATCTTTTGTTTACGAGAAGTCAAAAAGCGCAAAGGTGTATAATTGTTTTACAAAAAATAAACCAGAATTAAAATATTTAAAAGGGTATGTAAAAAAGATTATGAGATATAATAACTCTTCAAATTATGCTATAGGTGTTATGAGGTTAGCGTATGATGCTAACTCTCATTTATAAGAACAAGCTCTAAGCTACCACTTACATAGTTTGCAAAAAATGTTAAACTTTCAAGATCCTTTTCATCAAAATCAGTTCTTGATTTATTTAAAAGTTGTATGATACCCATAACTTCTCTTCTTGAATTAAAAATAGGAACAGTTATAATATTTTTTGTTTTATAACCACTTTTTTTGTCTATACTAGGTAAAAATCTATCATCATTATATGGATCATTTACTATCTGAGGTTCTTTTTTTAGATATGTATCACCAACTATGCCAGAATCTATAGCTATAACTATACGACCTATCCCATCACTAAGTTTTGTCCAAAGCATTTGATCTTCATTATCAACGATAAATATAGAGCATCTATCAGCATTTACTAGCTTTTTTGCTTCTTGTGCAATAAGACCTATAGCATTGTCCATATCTGTAAGTGTCATAAGTTTTTTACCAAATTCTGCTATTTCATTGTATTTTTGCATATTACAATTATCCTTATAAATCTTTTTCTAAAAATATATTTGAGAGTTCTAGAAACCCACTGATGTAGTGTGCAAAAAATATCATAAATCTAGTATCTTCATCATCAAAATCTGTAGGTTTGTTTAATAGTTGAAGAACACCTATAATTTCACGTTTTGAATCAAATATAGGAGCTGTAATGATATTTTGTGTTTTGTATCCTGTCTTTTTATCTACTTCAGATAAAAATTGTGGATGTGTATAAGCATCATTTGCTATGATAGGCTTTTTTGCTTTTAAGGTATATCCAACAAGACCTTTGTCAGCTGGTATAACTATTTTTTGTACACCATCAGATATGGTCGTCCAAAATCTTTGCTCCTTCTCTTCGTATATAAAAATAGAACAACGTTCTGCACCTATAACATCTTTTGCATACTGAGATATAAGTGGCAATCCATCATGTAATGATTTCTTATTTAGTAACTCTTTACCAAAATTTGCCAAGGTTTTATATGTATTTGAATATTTCATATTAACTTTCCAATTTTTCTATGATAACACCGTTATCTTTGATAAACTTTGAGATAATTTCTGAGTGAGTATGTTCATACTCTTTAGCGTAAACTATACGTTTTATACCGCTTGCTATGAGATTTTTACTACATTCACTACAGGGTTCAAGAGTCACATATATTGTTGCACCATCTATACTTATACCTTCTCTTGCTGCCCATATGATAGCATTCATCTCTGCATGTATTTCATAAGTTTTACTCCACTCATGATGTTCACTTGTGTATTTTCCATCCCAATAATCACAGCAGTTAGTATAACCTGCTGGTGTACCATTGTAACCAGTACTGAGTATTCGACCATCTTTTACTATAACAGCTCCAACTTGTTTTGATACACATTTTGAAGCAGTAGCAAGTTCTGTTGCTATATTTAAAAATATTTTATCTTTTATCATAATCAGATTATATCATTAATGAACTTTTACCTTGATTTAATCAACTTTTATCTAAACTAAGGGATATTAAAATACTAAGGTGTAGTATGTTGAAAGTTTTTCTTTATTTTATAGTAATTTTTATGTTTATCTCTTGTGGTGATTCTAAACCTGATAAATTAGTTGTTGATTACTCTTTTAGTGTAGATAGTACAAAGTTGCCTTTAAATCAAACAACACAAATCAGAGTGAGCGCTAATTATGATGATGGGTCTACCAAAGATGTTACAAATGAGATGATATACAGTAGTAGTGATGAAGATGTGGCAACAGTAGATGAAAGTGGTCTTGTGCGTACATATTCAAAAAATGCTCAAGTTACTATAAGTTTTCAAACCAAAGCTAAGTTGACAAACTTAGAACCAATCTATAAAAGTAGTATAGTTTTTGATGTTATGCAGCTACATTTAAAAAGTATAAATATTTTGGAAAATGATATGGATATACTGATAGGACAAAGTAAACAGTTGAGTGCAGAGGGGATATATGAAGAGGATGTGACCTTAGATATCACACAAACTTCAACTTGGAGTAGTTCAGATGCAAATATTGCAAGTGTTGATAAAGGTCTTGTAAAAGCTATATCTATAGGCAGTGTAGAGATAAAAGTGACACAGGATGATATAAGCTCTGAAGTTATTAATATAGATGTTTTAAAACCATTATATAACTCAATAATTATAGAAGCTCCAAAAACTGAACTATACGCACAACAAAGTATAGAACTTGTGTTAAAAGGTGTTCAGGATAATAACGAAACTGTAATTTTAGGTAATGATAGTGCGTTATGGAGTAGTTCAAATAATAAAGTTCTAGAAGTTGATAAAAATGGAACTGTAAAAGCACTTAAAATTGGTTCAGCAGTGATAAATGCAACACTTATAGCTGATAATACATTTAGTTCATCTATAGATTTGAATGTTACAAAAGATAAATATGTTGAATTGTATAAAGATAATAAATTAGTAGAATTTCCATATACGAGTATTAACGAGTATAAAGATAAGATACCAGAGACATTACCAACGTTTACTTTAGTTGCTGTCGGTAGAGACTTTACATTTAACAATGTAATAGTAACAGATATAAATGGGCAGATACTCGCTGATAGTGTAGCTTATTTTGATGGGTTAACTTCACAGAGTATTGTATTAAAAGATAAAAATATAACTTTTACTTTAAAACATAACAATTCCCAAGATGCTTTAAATTATCTATTTAATATAGATGATGAGGCAAAAAGTTTATTTAGTGCAAAGTTCTTAAAAGTCGATCCTTAAACCAAAAGATAAAGAATTTTGTCCAAATGAGTCGAAGTTATCACCCTCTAAGGTATATAAATATCTATATTTTATATCTGTTGAGAGATGATCGGAGATAAAGTATCCAAGGCTTATTATTCCATTAAATGTAGCTATGTTTGAGTCTTTAATATTTGATACATGGATATTGTTCTGTATCATATTTGTAAGTTCTGTTGAGCTTATGCCACCACCAACACCAAGGTTTAGTACCATTTTAGAATGGTTGTATGCACAGTAGTATGCATTTAACATTTGTGTACTTTTGGTGAAGTCACCAATTGCTTTTACTTCTGATACACTATATAAATCAGCTTGTGTATATATCTCCTCTATCTCTATTTTATAGTTTTTAAATTGATAGCCTATAGCACCAAACCAATGGTAAGGTTTCTCATAAGTTAAAGTGGAGCTGGAGGTATTTATAGAATCTGTAAAATCAACTCCTCCACCAGCTGTAATATAAAAAGCATTATATGGTTCAATAGCCATTAAAGTACAACTGCTTAAAATTAAACCTGATATCAATTTTTTCATCTATTTTACCCTTCTTATAATATTTATATCTGCATTATGGCGAAGTCTTGCAAAGTATTCACTTAGTACTTGTTCTCTTTTTTGTCCCATAATAGAATTTATAATTTGATTCCTTACACTTTCTAAACCACCTTCTTTAGCTGATTCTATCTCTTTTATATAAAATGTCATAAAGCCACCTTTTCCATTTGGAATAACTGGTGTAAAGTTATGAAGTGGCGTTCTCTCAAGAAGTGATGCAAGTTCAGGTGATATTCTATCATAAGGTAGTATTTGTTCATTTTGTGCTATATTTGCTGAGTAGAACATAGGGTTCCTGGCTTTTGTTTGAAGTAGAGATCTATCTTTAGAATCGTATATGATAACAGTAAAAGAAGCGGGGTGTTTATAATTGTCTTTATGCATATCATAGTATTCTTGTATCTCAGATTCTGTAGGTTCTGAAAGTGAAGAGTAAGCTATAGCAGAGTATAGTTTCTGACTAAGTAGTTTTTTCTTTATTTGTTCTTTTAATTCAGTTGAAGATAAGCCGTTAGAATCTCTTACAGCAGTATAAAAGTCACTTATATTCATATTGTTTCTTGATGCCATTTTCCCTATGTCATCATATACCTCACTGCTAGTAACCGTAATTTTTCTATTTTTAATCTCTATCTCTTCAAGTTTTTTTCTTATCAAGATATCAGATGCTTTTTTTGCACTGATATTGGATTTTTTCATCTCATTTTTTATATCTAAGATGGTGATAGCTTTATTTTTTACAACTATAGCTACACCATCATAAACTTTTGCATTTAAAGATAGAACCATAACTAGAGTTAGAAGAAGTTTATACATACATTTTCCATTTTATAAATTTATTAACATTTTATCTATATTTTACCAACAAGTTTATAAAAGAATTAAAATTTATGCACCTAATAACTCTGCAAGTGGTTCAGATGATTTATGAGTTGTAAAATCTATCTGTGCTATGTTTCCAACACTTCCATCTTCATGTAAGAATATTCCACTACTTTTTAGATCTCCTAAGATTGTATTTTGAGAAGTTTTATACGTAAAGTTAGATTGTTGAGAGTTTAAGTAGATAGCACCTATACCAACTTCTCCTAGTGCAAATAACTCTTTTGTATCATCTTCACCTTTTAACCAAACTCTTAGTTTGTTAAAGATAGAGTCATTTTCATCTATCCAATCATTATTATCATTATCGTATTTTTTTAAATCTTTGAATCCATCTCCAGATTTTGTTCCAAAAAGTTCTGAGCCATTATTTATATCTCCATCATTATTTTTATCTAGAGCTAAAAATCCATTACCTTTTTTAAGTTTTGATATTTGATCAGTTTCTCCATCGTTGTCAAGATCAAAATTAAAAGTATCACTATCTAATTTAGGTATCTCTCCATTAAGATTTATGACAAGAGGATCAAACTCTGAGTATATATCTATTTTATTTTCAACAGCAAAGTTTCTAGTCATTGAAAAATTTAGGTTTAGATTTAGTTCACCTTTATCAGTTTTTACAATTCCTTGTGTAGAAAAATTAACATTTTCAAACTCTTCATATTTTTCATAAAGAGATATATGTGTATATCCAATAGCATCATTTTTACTCGTTGATATCTCTTGGTTTAGTTTTTTGGATAAGTTTTGAAAAAGTCTTTGGATGATAGAATTTAGAGTTGTAAAAGTATCTGATATCTGATTGATACTATCTGTCTCTTTAGGTTGGCATAGCTGCATAGGTTCATCATAGATAAAACTCTCAAAACTAAGTTCTGATTTTAGTATACTTCTATAAGAGAGGTGTTGAGATTGCATATTTAAGTTATGTGATTCGATTTTCATAATCGATCCTTTAGTCTAAAGCGATTACTCCAATCCTTGATAGCTTTTATAGTGGGATAATCCCTTATCCCCTATTTAGTTTTAGCAACTTTAGTTCCTCTTTTATGATATCCGCTACTCTAAATGAATTTGCATATATAGTCCAAGTATATGGAACACTTCCTCCTGTAGGCATAAAAGAAGCATCTGTTATATAAAGATTTGTCAAATCATGAGCCTTACAATTTTTATCAAGTACAAATTTATTTGGATCTTCACCAAATCTACAACCACCTGCAACAAGATTTGATGGTGGAGATGTTGATATAGAAGTTTGTATATCTATAGCTCCCATTTTTTGAAGTACTTTTTTGGCATTATCAGCTAGATAATTTCCAACTTTTATATCATGTGGATGTGCATTTAGATTTATAACACCAACAGGTACACCATATTTGTCTTTTACATTTTTATCTACATTTACATTGCATTTATCAGTTGGTAACCAGTCATTAAATACTTCAAAAGATAGTATTCTAGATCTTGTTAGTTGTTTGTGAATTTTATCAGCTAATTTATCTCCCCATAGTATATTGCCATTTTCATCATAAACTTCTCTCATTGTTCTAGAAATTATATTTTGATGTTCAAATAAGAAGTCTATGGTTCCACCTTTTTGTTTTATATCTTTATCTTTATATTCATACCATTGTTGAATTGATCTATTAAAAAATACACCAACTTCCATAAGCTCTTTTTGTTGTTTTGATGTTAGATTATTGAAAGTAAATTTTCCAGTCCCTTTTCCACCTGCAGAAAATATAAGATTTTTTCCAACTTCACCACTTGAGTTGGCAAGTCCATAAGGTGAGTGTTTGTCTTTTGAATTTAGCAGTAAACGAGAAGTCTCTATAGCTTGTGCTGCAATTACAAATATTTTTGCATTTATTACATGAGAAAAACCATGTTTTGTATAATATTTTGCCTTGGTAACTGTTCCATTCTTACTATCTAGTTTATAAACAAATGCATCTGTAATAATTTTAACGTTACATTTTTGCAAAAGTGCTGCTCTTGCACTACCTTTTGCACCACTAGAACATCCATAACTACCACAAAAGTTTGAATAGTAGCAAGATTGTCTTTTCTCTTGATCTATAGAAAGTATAGCTCTTGGTGTTGGTATAGCTTCAAAATCAAGTTCATCACATGCTTTATCAAACCATTTTGTAACATTATTTGTTTTAAGTTCTGGATATGGAAAATCAGGGGTTGAACGTGGCTCTTGAAATTTATGTTGTATAACTTTACCGCTAACGCCAATAATCTTTTCCACTTTGTCATAGTAAGGTTCTAGGTCTTCATAAGAGATTGCCCAATCAATAATATTTGCACCTTTAATCTCACCATAAGTGGATAAAAGCTTAAAATCATTTGGTTTCATTCTGTGAAAATATCCACTCATAAGATTTGATGAACCTCCAACCATGGAGCCATTCCAAAAGTTCCAAGATGCTTCATCTCCATCATATCTAGTGTATGTTCCATCTTCGTTATACTCGTTTATAATATGTTTTTGCTCATTTAGAGGTGGTGTAAACATATCTCTTCTACATACAGCTATCTCATCTTTGTTAAAATCTTCTTCTGTGTAAGATTTACCTTTTTCAAGAACGACAACTTTGTATCCAGCATTTGAAAGCTCATACGCTACAGGTGAAGCTCCAGCTCCACTTCCAATTATACATATGTCATACATTATATATATACCTCTTTTGGTCTGGGTTCTCCACCTTCAAACTCTAACCATTTCCATGCAATTTCATTTTTATTTCCACCATATATAGGATCACCAAGCATTGATTCAAACATATATGACATTACATTGTAGATAAATATATCGCCCCACCTTGTTTTAGATATATGTTTTAATATATTTTGTCTCATATGTGGTGCTAGTTGTGTATAGTTTAGTTTATGGGCTTTTTGTGATGCTTCATTAAGCCATTTTATACCATTTTTGAGATTTTTTTTATCCTCTTTGGTTATTTTTGGATGATGAAATACTATATGAAGATAAGATGATGTATCTATACCCATCTGTTTTGCTTTTGGAAATAAATCATTTTGCATAACTTTCAAAGTCTCTATAGGTGTAGTGATACTGATAATATTACACCCTGAAGTTATAAAAATGGCTGAACTTAAAAAACCAGCTTTTAAAAATTTTCTACGATTAAAAGATGTCAAATTGAATCCTTGTTTTAAAAGAGATCATTTTAAAGATCTCTAATTGGTTTTACCAAGCAGCAGCTTTATTACTTCCTTGTTTTCCTATTACTTTTTCATCTTCCCATAGAGCAAGCCCTGTTTTTATGTCTGTTAGGGACATTTGAAAGTAGTATTCAGCTCGTTGTGTGTCACTATCCATTTTTATATTTTTTTGTATAATTTTCCCAGATAAACTTAAATCTGGTGCTATCATAGTACCTTTTTTTGCAACTGTACTTTGTTTAAATTCATCATTTGCTCTTAAATCTTTACGCACTTGCATAGCCATATTGTCTTCTGCTCCATTCGCACTTATGGCAGTAGTTACTACAACTTTGCCACTTTTTAAAAGTCCAACTCTTATTTTTTTAATTAGTTGATCTGTATCTATATGTTGCATAGTGTCATTTGTTATTTTAGATATAGCAAGTATATATTTACCACCATCTGGTTTATTTAATGCTCCTGATGATATTACAGACTCAGTCATCTCTTGAGCTGATGATTGAAAGTCACGGTAGTCTAGTCCCATAACCGCTCCACCTGTATCATTATTCATATCTATATTTACTGTTTTTTGACTACAGCCCGTTGTTAGGATAAGTGTAGAAATTCCTAGTGTTAGTATGTATTTTGTTGTTGATTGCATTGTATTTCCTTATTGTTTTGTCTTATATATAATCTAAAGTCACTTGCTTTTGTAGTTGGTGATATATTTGTTATATAAAATTCTTGATTAGCATCTGCTGGTGCCTCTCTCCATTTTGATAAAACAGACTTGATAACAAACTCATCGCTATCTAACCATATGATTTTGTATTCTAGTTTTTGATAATAATCAGCACTGTTTTTACCTGTTATCTGTATTTTCATAAAACCATCTTCTTGTTTTTTACCTTTTATATCTACCACAGAAAGGGTGTCAGTTCCACATGGTTCATAAATGTTTACAACGCTATTTGGAGTTTTTGCACATCCTATGAAAAAGATAAATATTGCTATGATAAAAGATTTTATAGTTGATTTCATTTTATTCCTTAAAGTTTATTATAGATATACTTGGAGAAGATATTGATGTTGGTATACGAACATAAACAATAGCACTCTTTATATCTTGATCTAGTACAAGATTGTAATGCTTTAATCCATAAGTGATGCTTAATTTTTTATCTTTTGGAATCTTTATTTTTGAGATTTGAAAATCTTTTGGTAGAGTTGTCCATGATCTTGTATCTGCATGAGTTGTTAAGGCACTTAAAAATCCCATAGCAAGAGAGGCATATTCACCTCCAGATTTACTTGCTTGGTATTGGGCTACACCTTTTAGTGTAGCAGAAAGTATGGCTCTTGTGATGATATACTTATATCCATATTTAAATTCAGTTTTTATAACTCTATCCATATCTGCAACAATATATGTCTTAGAACTATCTTCACTGGAGTTTATATTTATATTATTAAAAGCTTGATATCTTGAAGTGAGTTTTGGCAAGGCTATACCTACATAACTTACTTTATCACTTACTAAAAATACAGGTATATTTAATCTTACCTCCTGTTTGATAGGTGCTAAACCATTTTCAAATATAACCCATACATAATGCTTATCTATAGTCTTTCCAGAAAGTTTATCATATGCCATCTGAAAGTCGTCTGCCATAATATTGTTTTTTGGAGTCATTGCACTAGCTTCTTTTAGCAAGTCTATAGATTTACTATAGTCATCTACTAGTAAAAAGTACAATCCTGCTAAATACGTTGTAAATGGGTTGATAAAGTTAGGATAAGCTTGAAAATTATTCATATTTGAATAGTGAGATTTTGCTATGCTATCTACTATAGATATATTTATACGTTTTCCTTCTCTTTGCTCTTTTTTTATAGCTTCTTTTTGTTTTTGTATAAGTGTTGCATAAAGATTTTTAGCTCTCCTTTGCCTATCTATAGCGCGGTTAAGCTCTACTCTTGCTTGATCAAATTCATTATTTTGCATATAAGCTAAAGCTTTATATGTATTTAACATTATAGAATCTGTAATATTTGCTTTATATGCAATTGTTGCATCATTTAAAAGTAGTTGAGTTATATATTGGCTAGATGTTTGTAGTTTTATTTGTTCATGTTGATATTTTATGATACGTTCTGCTTCATTGAACATAGTTTGTGAATATTTGTATTCTTTAGCAAATAAAAAACTATTTCCTGCTTTTAGTCTTGAAAGTAGATGTTCATCATCTATCTCTTGTCCTTTATCTATATTTGAAATTGCAAGATTAGCAGAACGATTATAATCACCTCGTATAAAAGCTTCATCTTGTTGTTTGTTATTTGTTATATCTATACCAAATGAGCGAGATATATTACTACATCCATGTAAAAAGATTAGTAGTGTAAAAATGCTTATAAATATTTTTATAAAAATCAAGTATTATCCTTTATAATGTTCTTTCACTAACCCATACGTAAAGTTCACAACTGCTTGGATCAATCCAAATATCTTTTAGATATATATTTTTTAATTGTGTTTTGGATTTTGTTTTTGTAGATTGTCTATCAGATTGAATATCTTGTTTATGTATAAAGATTGTTGAGAGTTGATATATAGAATTAATCATGATATGTTTTCTTTTTGAAAGAGAAGCTTTAGCTATAGTTAGTGCTGTCTTTGTCTGAGATTCTATTGTAGAAGTTGCATCTTTTTCTGCAATTCCTATACTAGCTATTCCTTCTATATCTGGTCTGTAAAACCATATTGGTTTATTGTTGTAAAGTGGGTACTTTGTATCTATTTTAAGTAGTTGATCTTTAGGATAGCATCTGCTTTTAAGTAGTTTGTTTATATCAAATTTTGATTTTTTTAATCTTGCTGTTACATTATTTGTTTTTAAGTCATCTTGTAAGATTTCTTGCAGTTTTGATGATTTTTTAATTTCAACTAGTAGATAAAGATTGTTTTGTTTATCTATGTAAGCATCTTTTTGGTAACTATTATCTAGTATCAATTTTGATATATTTTTAACTATAGATTTATTATATGAGTTGAACCTGTTTTTTTTAATTTGAACTTTTCTATAGTATTCATAAGTTATATATGATGATATTCTTTGGCTAAGTGCTACTCTAGCTTTTGTTAAAGCTTCTATCCTTTGGGTATGCATCCCTTGAAAATTAGGTTTGCTAAAACCTACTGCTTGAAAAGGGCTAAGAGAAGTAGGATTTTTGACCCATATTGGTGTAGTAGTTACATCTTTTTTAACTTCTGCACATCCAAAAAGACAAATAAATAAAAAAGATATACTATATGATTTAAGTAAAAAAATTATTTATACTCCCTATATAAAACTCCATGCGATATATTTGTCGAATCATCTATATATTCATAATATTCTATGGTGTTTTCACCCTTTTTTATAAGTACAATTTTTGTTTTATCTAAACATCTATCCATACCAAAATTTAAAAGTTTTTTAAATTTTACATCTCTGATGTCTTTATGCTCTATTAGTAGATCTCCACCACATCCAAGTGCAGAAAAAAGTATCTTACTCTGTCCTGTTGTTGATATAGAGATATTTACTTTTGTGCTTCCCCCATTATTGTACATAGTGTAACCACTCCATTTCCCATAAAAACCTTTTTTATATAGATGTTTTGGTTTTATAGTCGTATCAAAGATATCTTCTGCCGATGTTTTGTTATAGTATCTTTTTTTATCTTGCTCAGTTGCATAAGCTTTGATAGTCACTTCTAGGTCACCTAGATTTTTTCCATTTTTAAATTTTGGATCATCAAGGATATGAACTATTCCACCAGATATACTGTCTATATGTTCATCTTCTATTTTACCATCATCTATACTTGTGTATGATAGAAGAACTTCCCCATAAATTTTATGTGCTGCTTGAAGTTTGGCTTTTTTTAGTAGTAATTCTTTTAATTCATCTATATCTTTGTCTGGATAGGCATAATAATTGATAGTAGATGTTTGAGTTACTACTGTATCAGCAAAAAGAGAAACTTGGACTATAAAGAGATATGTTGTTATATTTAATATAAAATTTTTCATGATAATGAATTATACATTTAATTTATCTAATAGTTTCTGAAAGTTTTTTATATGTATATTTTTTCTAGAGATCTCTATAATACCATCTTGTTTTAGTTTTTGCAGCGTTCTGTTAACTACCTTTCTAACAGATCCAACCATAGATGCTATATCTTCATGTTTTAGATTGTCTATAACTTTTAGTTGTGATTTTCCATCTATCGTTTCAGTAAATTTTGCAAAGAGTTGTACAACTCTTTGGTACACATCGTAAAAAGAGAGGCTTATAGCTAATTGTTCCATACTTTTTAGTTGTTGAGCTACATAAGAATAAAAATATTGTCTAAATTTTGGATCATTTAGTATCATATTTTGTACATCTATAAGTGGTATTTGTATAAGATGAGTATCCTCTAGGACTTCAGAGATGTATTGGTTTGGTTTACCATCAAGAAGTGATATAACATCAAACATATCTCCATGTGCAAGCATATAAAGTGTTTGTTCTTTAGATGTTTCAAAATCAATATCGTAAATTTTAATTTTACCATTGATGACAAAGTAGAAGTATTTTAACGTATCAGCACTCGATAGTGGGTCTTCACCTTTTTTAAAATATAAATCTTTACGATTTCGTAGTATTTGTGGTGATTTTTGTACTTCTGCTAGTACAAGTTGTTGAGAGTTCTTTATATCCATAGTGTAAATTATACACTATGGATGTTAATCTTATTTGATTTTTATACTTTTTGGTTTTGCTTTTTGTGTTTTTTGTAATTCTATCTCTAATCTTCCATCATTAAAAGAAGCATCAATTTTCTTTGTATCTATGCTTTCTGGTAAAACAAATCTTCTTTCTATCTTACCAAATGAACTTTCACATATATAGTAGTCATCTCTACTTAGTTCATTTTTATAAGTTCTTATAGCTGATACAACAAGAACATTGTCTTCAACCCTTATATCGATATCTTCTTTTTTAACACCAGGAAGATCAACTTCTACATGGAAAGTAGAATCTTCTTTTTTTGCTAAGTTTGCAAATGGTAAGTGAGATACAAGATTATCAAAAGTATCTGCAACTTTTTTACCAACTATCTCCACCCCTTTTTCTAGTTCACTACTTATATTTTGTGCACTTTTTACAATATCCATAATAGCCTCCTTATCTTTAGTTAATAGTCACTTTTTTAACTTTATCAACTTTTTGAATTTCAAGTTTTGGTACAACTACTTCTAAAACACCATCTTTAGACTCTGCATGTATTTTTTCTATGTCTGCATCCTCAGGTAAAGAAAATGAACGTGAAAAAGATCCAAAACTACTTTCTATTTTGTAGTAATTTTCCTCTTTTATCTCCTCTTTAACTTTTCTTTCACCAGAAATCACCAAAGTGTTGTCCTCTATCTGAATATCAATATCTTCTTTTTTCATACCAGGTAAATCTACCTCTACATGATAAGCATACTCACCCTCTCTAGTATTTATAGCAGGTGTAAAATCTGTTTTAAAAGTATCATTTTTAGTTGGAACAAAATCATCTAACATAGAGTTTAATATATCAAAACCTCTTCTAAATTCTCTCATTTGTACATTTGGGTTATAGCGAGTTACTAACATAATTTACTCCTTTTTGCCTCATTTGGCCTTTAATTTTTTTATTTACGACGTAATTATAGAAAATTTTTAAAAGCAGTTCTGCCCCCTAGGTGGCATAAAATTTGTACTTTAAAAATATTTAGCTATAATACGAGGTTTTATTTTAAACATCATACCTTAGTAGGAAATTTTAATGTTACTTTTTACACCCGGTCCAACTCCTGTACCACAAAATGTTCGTAATGCTATGAGCGATGAGACTATGCATCATCGTACACCAGAATTTGAAGCTATATTTGAAAAAACTCGTTCACATCTTTTTAAGCTTTTTAAAACTGATGAGGTAGTTATGCTTGCTTCAAGTGGTACTGGTGCTATGGAAGCAGCAGTTATAAATCTCTGCCACAACACACTTCTGAGTATAAACTCTGGTAAGTTTGGAGAGCGTTTTGGAAAGATTGCTACTGCTCATGGGCTTAAAAATGTAGAGATTAAAAATGAGTGGGACACTCCAGCTTCAGTTGAAGATGTAGTTACAGCACTTAAAGCTAACTCAGAGATAGATGCGATAGCTATTCAGATAAGTGAGTCAGCTGGTGGTCTTCGTCACTTAGTTGAGCAGATAGCAAAGGCTGCAAAAGAGATAAATCCAAGCATAATGATTATCGCAGATGGCATCACTGCTGTTGGTGTTGAGCCGATAGATGTTACAAATATAGATGCACTTTTAGCGGGAAGTCAAAAAGCACTTATGTTACCACCAGGTTTATCAATCCTTGGACTAAGTAATGCGGCTATAGAGAAGATAGGTGCTGGAAAAGGATATTATTTAAATCTTGCAAGTGAAGTAAAAAAACAGCGTCAAAACACTACAGCATATACAGCTGCAACAACTTTAACTATAGGGCTTTTAGAAGTTTTAGAGACTATAGAGAGTGATGGTGGCATAGATGCTCTTTATGAGAGAACAAAAACTCGTGCAAATGGTGTTAGATTGGCGTTAGAGGCCTTAGGACTGCATAACTATCCAAAAAATCCAGCTCGCTCTATGACAACTATAGATGATGAAAATGCAAGTGAGATAAGAAAGATACTTAAAGAGGAGTATGGAGTAAATGTTGCTGGTGGACAAGACCATTTAAAAGGTAAGATTTTTAGAATTAATCAGATGGGTTTAATAGAAAATTATGAGATGGCATGGGTTGTAAATGCTGTTGAGTTAGCCTTAGATAAGCTAGGTCGTCGTAAGTATGATGGAACAGCGAACAAAATCTTCAATGAAGTAACTTTTGGAATAGAGAAATAATGATACTAGAACATGAAATACCTAATGGTTCAAAACTTTACTTTGGAGAGTCTGCAAAGATAAAACGCCGTATAGAAAATATCGCAAGTGAGCTTTTGTATGCAGATGGTTATGAAGAGATTGTAACGCCAATATTCTCTTATCATCAGCATTTAAGTATAGCAGATGAGAGAGAGCTTATCCGTGTAAATGATGTAAAAAATAACTCACTCTCTTTAAGAGCTGACTCTACTATAGATGTTGTGCGTATTATAGAGAAGAGACTTGGTAAAAATACTACACAAAAGAAGTGGTTTTATATCCAACCTGTTGTGACTTACCCTACAACTGAACAGTATCAAGTGGGTGTTGAGTATATGGGTGAGAAAAAGCTCTCTTCTGTGGCATTATTGGCGTTAGAGATATTTAATAAGCTAGATGTTGCACCACTTATGCAGATATCAAATATCAAGATACCAGAACTTTTGGTTGAGATGTTTGATGAGCTTACTATAGATGATTTTAGACATATAAATATTGATAAATTTATAAATTTAAAAGTAGAATGGCTAACAAAACTTGTATATCTTCAATATGTTGAGCAAATTGATGAGATATTGGCGTTAGCACCAAAAGCAATACAGGATGAACTTTTGAAGATGAAAGAGTTATGCTCTGAGATCTCTTGTGACAACACTGTTTTGGCACCAATGTACTACGCAAAAATGCTCTATTATGATGAGCTGTTTTTTAGATGTATAAAAGACAATGAAGTGTTTGCTCGTGGCGGTAGATACAAAAATGCAGACTTAACTTCGGTAGGTTTTGCTATATACACAGATGCTCTGTGTGAAGAATTAACAAAGTAAAAGAGGATTTATTTATGCAAGCAGATGTAATTGTAGGAATTCAATGGGGTGATGAGGGAAAAGGTAAGATAGTAGATCGTCTTGCATGTGAGTACGATATGGTTTGTAGAAGCCAAGGTGGTCACAATGCTGGTCATACTATCTGGGTAGATGGTGTAAAGTATGCACTGCATCTTATCCCATCAGGTGTACTCAATCCTGAAGCGATTAATGTTATAGGAAATGGTGTTGTTTTATCTCCATCTTCTATTATAAAAGAGATGGAGCAGTTTGAAGGACTTGAAGGTCGTCTTTTTATCTCAGACAAGGCACATCTTAACCTTTCTTATCATGCAGAGATAGATCAGGCAAAAGAGAAACTAAAAGGCGATAAAGCTATCGGTACAACAGGAAAAGGTATCGGGCCTGCGTATTCTGACAAGATAAACCGTATAGGTCATAGAGTAGGGGAGCTTTTAAACCCTGAAAAACTTTGTGAAACTATACTAGATTATTTTGAACTAAATAAACCTATCTTTGATGTTATGGATTTACAAGCACCAGATAAAGATGCACTTTTGGCTGAACTCAAATCTTTTAGTGAAAAACTCTCCCCTTTTATTACAGATACTACACAGATGGTATGGAGAGCACTTGATGAAGAGAATAAGAGAGTTTTACTAGAGGGTGCACAAGGAACTATGCTTGATATTGATCATGGAACATACCCATATGTAACTTCATCTGCAACTGTAAGTGCAGGTGCTTGTACAGGTCTTGGACTCAATCCTAAAGATATAGGAAAAGTGACAGGTATCGTAAAAGCATACTGTACGCGTGTTGGAAATGGACCATTTCCTAGTGAAGATGCTGGAGAAGATGGAAAACGCCTTGGAGAACAAGGGCATGAGTTTGGAACAACAACAGGTCGAGCGCGTCGTTGTGGTTGGTTTGATGCTGTAGCAACTCGTTATGCAAGTCGTTTAAATGGTTGTGATGAGTTAGCCTTGATGAAACTCGATGTTTTAGATGGTTTCGATGAAGTGAAAGTTTGTGTTGCTTATGAGTACAATGGTCAAGAGATAGATTATCTTCCAGCTGATTTAGAAAATGTAACACCGATATATAAAACTTTTAAAGGTTGGGATAACTCAGTTGGTGCAAGAACTTTTGATGCACTTCCAGCATCTGCGCAAGAGTATGTAAAAATCATAGAAGAGATAAGTAAAACAAAAGTTGGTATAATCTCAACATCACCAGAAAGAGAAGATACTATAATTCTCTAAAAGAGGGAGAAAGTTTGAAGACTCGCTATACATCTTTAGTTGGTGTTAAAAAAAACATTATGCAAAAGAGAGAGCGTGAACTTCAATCTCTTAATGTCAAGTTAAAAAATGCACAATTGGCGTTAGAAGAGTCTCAGAATGACATAAATTATATAAAAACCCCACAAAATGGAAATATCTCAGAATTTTTAGCTTTTAGAACACTTTTAGATGCACAAAGAGGATTGATAGCTCATAATCAAGGATGGGTAGAATATACTCAAAATGAGTTAAAACGTGCACAAAAACAATTACAAATAGATACGACGGAATATGAAAAATTTAATTATCTTGAAACCACAGAAATTAAAAAAAAGTTAAAAGAGATACAATTAAAAGAAGCAAAAGATCTTGATGAAGTTGCTTTAATGACTCATAATCGTAAAAAAAATACAGAGGTTACTTCATGAAATTATTAATACTATTTACTATGCTTTATACATCTGTTTG
>Ga0256827_10000043_pt1 | contig 61230 bp, 61 predicted proteins | sample CV84metaG_FD_185977 | JGI IMG/M metagenome (GOLD analysis project Ga0256827, IMG submission 185977) | Hydrothermal vent microbial communities from East Pacific Rise, Pacific Ocean - CV84 | ecosystem: Environmental > Aquatic > Marine > Hydrothermal vents | place: Pacific Ocean: East Pacific Rise... | reverse complement strand
CAATTAAAATGGCTCCTCAACAGCTTATTAATCAACAAAAACAATATACAAAACTAACTTAACTTGTGTGTCCTAAATAATGGGGGCTTGACAAATTAAGGAAAATAAAATATTAATAAAAAAAGAAATTACTGAGAAAATTAATATTAAAAAAGAAATCTTTGAAGATATAAATATTTCTTTTTTATGAGATGTAATGATTTGAGGAAGAGTTAAAAATGCTATTTATAAAAATTGAATGGATTATGTTTTTTCATGAACAACTGATTTTTTAAATAAGAAAGATATGGTAGTTTTGAATTTAGAAACAACTGTAACAAATGCAGTTTCTAAAATTAATAAAACTTATACTTTCAAGGCAGATGAAAAACATTTAAAATGATTAAAAAAATTTAATAAAAATTTATATGTAAATTTGGCAAATAATCATATTTGAGATTTTAAAGAAATTTGAATGCTTGATACTATGAAAAATTTAGAAAAAAATAATATTTGATTTTTTGGATTATGATGAAATATAGCTGAAGCAAATTCTATGAAAATAGTTAATATTAAAAATACAAAAATATGATTAATATGACAAAATTGTATTTCACCACAAAGTTATAAAGCAGGAGAGAATGAAATATGAACAGCCTTTTTTGATAAAAATATTTTGAAAAAAGAAATTATAAATGCTAGAAAAAAAGAAGTTGATTTAATAATTTTAAATGCTCATTGTTGAATTGAATATTCTAATTGACCTGAAAAAAGACAAAAAAATTATTACCATTTTGCTATTGATAATTGAGTAGATTTAGTTATTTGACATCATCCACATTGGTATCAATGAATTGAAAATTATAAATGAAAAATTATTTTTTATAGTTTGTGAGACTATATATTTGATATTTTTAGATGAAGAAGAACTCAAGAATGAATTATTGCTGATGTTTTTATAAAGAATAAAAAAATTGATAAAATAAATATTGAAGCTGTACATATTTATGGTTTTTGAAATACAAAAATGGTAACGAAAAAGCAAAAAAATATTATTTTAAATGAATTACAAAAAATAAGTAATAAATTATCAGATATTAAAACAATCAAAGATTGATATATAAAATTTTAAAACTTAATTAAATTATTTATGAACACATTTTGAAAATTATTGAAAATTACAACATTTTGAGAAAGTCATTGAAAAGCTGTTTGAGTAACTATTGATTGATTCCCAGCAGGATTTGAAATTGATGAAGTATTTATAAAATCAGAAGTTGATAGAAGAAAAACAGGGCAATCAAAACTTGTAAGCCAAAGGAAAGAACCAGAAACATTTGAAATAGTAAGTGGAGTTTTTGAGGGGAAAACAACAGGGCATCCAATAATGATAATTATCTATAACCAAAATCAAAAATCAAAAGATTATGATAATGTTAAAGATTTATTTAGACCAAATCATGCAGATTTAACTTATCATCAAAAATATTGAATTAGAGATTATAGAGGAGGAGGAAGAAGTTCTGCAAGAGAAACAACTTCAAGAGTTTTAGCTTGAGCTTTGGCTAAGGATTTTTTAAAGAAAAAGTTTGGAACTGAAATTTTTGGTTATACAAAACAAGTTTGAGAATTTATAGCAAAAAATATTGATTTAAGTATTATTGAAGAAAATGCAATAAGAACAGCAGACAAAGAAGTTGTACCAAAAATGGTAGAATTAATTGAAAAAGTTGCAAGTGAATGAGATACAATTTGAGGAATTTTAGAATGTACAATCAAAAATCCACTTAAAAATTTATGAGAACCAGTTTTTTGAAAAATAAAAGCAAGATTAGCAGATGCAATGCTTTCAATATGAGCAGTCCAAGGTTTTGAATATGGTGCAGGTTTTGATGTTGTAAATGTAACAGGGAATAGTTACAATCAATGATTTGAAAATAATAACTGAAATATAGAATCACCAAATAATAATTATGCCTGAATTTTATGATGAATTTCAACAGGTGAAGACATAGTTTTTAGAATTGCAGTAAAACCAACTTCAAGTATTTACAAACCACAAAAAACAGTAGATATAAATTGAAACAGTGTAGACTTCCAAATAAGATGAAGACATGACCCCTGTATTTTACCAAGAGTTGTTCCAATAGTAGAATCTATGGTTGCACTAGTTTTAATGGATTTATATTTGATTGATAATGCTAAAAAATAAATGAAAGGAATTTTAACCAATTATAACTCACTCTTTAATTCTCTCTCTTTTCAAGAGAAAGAGGCTACACTGTACTAATTTTTAATTTAAATATTATGGTTGAGATTAAAAATAAAATAAAAAAATTAATTGAGAAAAAAGAAAAATTAAAAAAAGATTATTATACTATTGAAGAAGCAAAAAAATACTCTTCAATAAGTTCTGAAATTTCTGCATATAAAATGATTTTAGAATAGATGATTTTATTGAAAGTTATCTAAATTCTTATAAAGAAAGATTTTCTGATACAGGTATTTTTACTGAAGAAATTATTTTAAATTCTTATATCAAAAAATCAGAAAAATTAAAAGAAGAAATTTATGATAGTACAAAAGATATTTTTTGAAATACAGAAATTTTAGGTTATAAACCTTTAAAAAATAATAAAAGAAAATCTTGAATTACAGTATGAAATTATAGAATTTTTATTGAATATTCTGAAGATTTTAATAAAAAAAATAGAGTTATAGAAAAGATAGAATTTCATAAAAAATAAAAATCTAATAGGTACTTGAAATAAGTACTTTTTCTTGTATACTTGAATTAAGAAAATAAAAAAAAGCCTAAAAAATTAATTTTTTCAAGACTTTTTTACCTAAAAAAGGTGAGCTTCTAAGAGCCATTTGAAACTATTGTAAAATATTTCTCAAAAAATACAAATTTAAATTTTATAAATATGAAATATATAGCAAACCATAAATTAAATACAGAACATTGAGATTTTATTTATTACTTATTTCAATATTGAGATAATAATAAAAAATTAATTGTTTTAAAAAGTATAGAAATAAATAATGAATATTATGTCAGAATACAGCATAGTTGTATTTTGTGAACAACTTTTAAATCTAATGAATGTGATTGTTGAAAGCAACTTTATTTTTCAATGAAATATATTTCTGAACATTGAGGATTAATTTTTTATTTTGTAGATAATGAATGAAGTGGTTTATGATTAATTTGAAAATCATTAATACAAATGGAAGAATTTAAAACTAAAAAATCTTTTCCAGAAATGAATAAAAAAATTTCTGAATATAATCTAATAAAAGTTATACCAAAAATATTAGATTTTTTAAAATTAAAAAAAGAATTTTGATTAATAACAAATAATCCTAGTAAAGTTAAAGCATTAAAAAAATTAAATATATCTGTAAAAAAAATAATAAACATAAAATATAATTCTTGTAATAATTTTACTGATTTTGCAAAAAAAGAATTAGAAGATAAGAAAAAAATATTAAATCATATAATTAAATTATAAAACCTTCCTATGAAAACACTAATACTTCCTTGATCTAAATCGATTACAAATAGGGACTTAATTCTTGCTAGTTTGAATGAGGGGAAAACAGTTTTGAGAGGGACTCTTTTTTCTGATGATACTAGGTTTATGATGAATGCCTTGATTGATTTGTGAATTGATATTGAGCATATTTGAGAAAAAACTGTTGTGAATTGATGAATTTCAAGAATAAAAAAACAGACTACTGAAATTTATGTGGGGCAGTCTGGAATTGCTGTAAAATTTTTACCTGTTTTATGTTGCCTTTTAAAAGAAGGTGGAATAACTTTTAGTGGGGAAGAAAGACTTATGGAAAGACCTCTTTGACCACTTATTGATTGAATAAAACAGTTGTGAATAAAAGTTGAGGCAAGGGAAGATAATTTTCCTCCATTAACTATTTACTGACAAAAAACTGTAGAGATGTTTGGCAAAAACATCTCAAAGATTAAAATGGATTGAACAATTTCAAGTCAATATTTTTCTGCTTTTATGAATATTTGAGCTTATTTAAAATGATGATTAGAAATTGAAGTTATTTGAGATTTAGTGAGTAAACCATATATTGATATGACAATTTTTGAGTTGTTTAAATTTGGAATCGAAGTTGAAAATAATAATTATGAGAGTTTTAAAATTTTGGAGAAAAAATTAGGGAATTTTGTAGGGAATGAAAATTTTCATTCCCTACAAAATAATCAAATCACCATTGAATGAGATGCTTCTGCTCTAAGTTATATTGCAAATTATATAGTTTTGCATTGATGAAGAATAGAAATTACTAATTTGTGAAAAAATACAAAACAAGGAGATTATAAATATTTAGAAATATTGGAAAAATATTTTTGATTAATTTGGGAGAGTGATTGAAAAAAAACTATTTTAAAATGTTGAGGTTTAGAAAAGACAGTAGGGAATGAAAATTTTCATTCCCTACAAAATGTAGAAATAAATTTTGAAAATATGCCTGATATTTCTATGAGTTTTATGAGTTTAGCAATATTTTTACCTTGAAAAACAAAAATTACTGGACTAAAAACTCTTAATTTAAAAGAATGTAAGAGAATTGATGTAATGAAAAAGGAACTAGAAAAATTTTGAATTGAAATTGAAAGTACCCAAAATTCTATTACAATTTGAGAATATAAGTGAAAAAAAGCAAAAAAAAGTTTTTTCTCAACTTGAAAAATAAAAATAGAAACGTATAAAGATCATAGAATTGCAATGACTTTTTGAGTATTAGAAAGCTATTTAGAAAAAAAATTCAAAGAAAAAATCAGAATTTTAAATCCTGATTGTGTAACTAAAACTTATCCAAATTTTTGGGAAGATTTAAAAAAATGGTGAGAAATTGAAGATGTATTAAAATAATTATATTTATCAACAGATGGTTTAGTCCTTCTGTTTTTTTATATCATAAATTTTTCTTTTTCAAAGATTTTTACTCAATCAAGTAAAATATAATCAGTATCTGAAAAAATATCAATATGGTATCTTTGAGTTATTTTTCTATGAAACTTTTTTCTATAAATTTGGTGTTTTTTTCATAATGACATATGAAAACCTGCAATTCTTTCACATGCATTTACATCATTTAGAGTTTTATCCCAAGTAATTCAGGGGTTTAAACCAAAACCTAATTCTCTTACAAAACATTCTCAATCTTCTCAGGCTTTTATTTTTCCAACTATTTCAATAAATTCTTCTGGAGTATTTTCTGAATATCAAATTAGTCTACTTTCTTTTATTTCAATAGTGAAAACTTTTGGAAATTGAACTTCAAAAGTTAGATTTGGATAAGCTCTAATAGCTATTTTTCAATTAAAATTATCAAAGTTTTTTATTTCTGTAAAATTTTCTCAAATAGGAAAGCTACCAGCCCTAATTCTTTCTCAAAAATCTCATGTATTTTGTTTCATATCTTCAAAACCTCATGTTAAAGTTAATTTTTCTCAGTTTTTTGAAACTACAACTAATTCATCTGCTTTATCAAATTTTTCTTTTTATTTAGTAGATAAATCTATATAATATGGTGTTCTATATTCAATTGCATCTGCATAATTTTCTATTTCTCAATCTCTGATATATCAAAGGTGATTATGCTCAATACATCAAATTCAAGCATTTTTTAAATTTAATCTAAGTCTAAAATTATCTAATCTAAAATTTGTTGACTGAACTAGAATAACAGTTGAATCAGCTTCTAAATTCATTAATTTTTCTTTTAAAACTTCTTTTTCTATTTCTCAAAAAATAATAATTTCTCACAAGGGGCTAAAGCCACCTTGTTGATTATAATTCTTTATATTTTTAGCATAAGCTTCTCACAATATTCTTGATAATTTAGAATCAGTATCATAAACTAAAACAACCTTTTTATCACAAAAAGGTTTTTCAAATATTTTTAGATTTTTCTCTAAAATATTTTTACTAGCTTCCAGAAATTTTTCATTTATATTTTTCATAATTTATTTTTTAGATTTTAATCATAATAAACTTATTCATCAAACAGTAATAATTATTGCAGTACAAATAAGACATAATAAACAATAAGATCCTAAGAAAAATTCATTTATTATTACATATCAATTAAATATTATTCATCATCATACTATAAATAATAATATTTTAAATGGATTTTTTATTTTTCACATTAATCATAATATTCATATAACAATTATTATTGGATAAATTGCCAAAGCAATTTGTGAAAATGGTAAACCAAGTATCCAAGCAAAATCTTCATTAAATACAGAAGAACAAGAAAAAGTTGCATTTACATCACAAGCAAATCATAAATTTCAGTTTCAACCAAAAACTTTAACAGCATTTTTTATTTTATATGCTTCATTTGTTAAGTACCCTGCATCAATTGTTCAGAGTAATCATAATAAACTAATTAATATTAATTTTATTTTATTCATTTTTTATTTTTTTATTTGTTTAAAAACTTCAACTATATCTTCCAAAATTTTTCTAAATTTTGTTTCATCATTTTCAAGAAGTGTCATTCTAAATCATGGTAATCTTGAATTAAAACCACTTAGAGGAACTGTACAAATTGATTTTTCTGCTAGTAAATAATAGCAGAATTTTTTATCTATTTTTTTTCAAATAGAAATTTGAGTAACAAATTCTTCTAAATCTTTGTCTTTTATTAGATGATTAAAATTATTTAATATTTTAAATTCATCAAATAAAACAGTTAAATAATATGCTCATTTTGGTTTTATAATAGTTAATTCTGGAATCTTTCATAAAATCTCAACTGCAATATTAGCATTTTTAGAATATTTTTTAATTCTTTCTTTTAAATATTCTGCAAATTCTGGAGCCTCATAAATTTCAGGTAAAACATATTGAGGAAGTGTTGTTGAACAAACTTCAAGCATTTTAGAAAAGAAAACTGAATTTATATATTTAGTAAAATTTTCATCTTTGTCTTGATTATAAACTTCAATCCAACCACATCTTGAACCTGGCCAAGGAACTTCTTTACTAAGTCATTTCATTGCTATTCAAGGTACATCTCAAATAATATCTTTTAACAGAATATGATCTTTTTTATCAAAAGTTAATTTTTCATAAATTTCATCAAAAAGTACAAATAAATTATATTTTTTTGCAATTTTTATAATTCATTCTAAAGTTTCTCTTGAAAATACTGCACCAGTTGGATTATCAGGATTTATAACTAAAATTGCTGAAATATTTGGATTATATTTTACCTTATTTTCAATTTCTTCCAGATTTGGATTCCATCAATTAGATGGGTCTAAATCATAAGTTAGATGAAAATCTCAAGCATGAGTAGCTTCAGAAGAAGAGTGAGTTGGGTAAGCAGGATTTGGTCATAAAACTCTTGAATTTCTGTTCAAATAACCATAAATTTTATTTATAGCTTCTCATAATCAATTAAAGAAGATTATATCTTCAGATGTAATTTTTTCATTATTTTTTGCTAAATATTCTCTAGTAGTAGTGACTCATTTTGATGGAGAATAAGCATAACTAATATCTTTTTGTACTCATTTTGTTACAATACTTTTTAACCAATCAGGAATAGATTCACCCTTTACAACAGGGTCTCCAATATTTTCCCAAATAATATCTTTTTTTGTAATTTTCTGAATTTGATAAGCAACTTCAACAATTTCTCTAATTTCATAATGTTGTTCATCTGCTCAAAAATGGACTATATCATTTCTCATAATTTTATAATTTAATTAATAAACTTCTGAAATACCTTTTTCAACTTCATCATAAATTTCTAATTTTTTATCTCTAATTAACCAAATTTTATTGGATACATTTTCAAGTAAATCTCTATCATGAGAAACTATTAATGTCATTCAATCAAATCAATTTAGCATTGTTTTAATAATTTCTTTAGAATGCAAGTCAAGATGATTAGTAGGTTCATCCATTATAATTATATCTGGTTTTTGTAAAAGCATTTTTGTAAGTCATACTTTAGCTCTTTCTCAACCTGAAAGGGAAGAGATAGTTTGATTAACTTTTTCTCAAGTAATTAAAAGTCATCATAAAATCTTTCTTACTTCTTGTTGTTGGTCCAAATTTTCTGATAATTCTTTTATAATTGAATTTTCTAAATTTAGTTCATCAAGTATTTGGGCAAAAGATCAAATTTTAACTGTTTCATTAATCATAGATTCTCAAGAAAGTGCTTTTAAATCTCATAAAATAGTTTTTAAAAGTGTAGTTTTTCAAGTTCAGTTTGCTCAAATTATTCAAATTTTATCAGTTTTTAATACATTAACTTCATCTGGAAGTGTTATAAGTTTTTCACTATATCATACTTCAACTCACCTTAATTTCATTATAATTTCTGGTAATCTTCTTGAAGCAGATATACTTATAAAGCTAGCCTTTTTATCATTTTCAGGCTCTTTTAATCTAATTACCTTATTTAATGCTTTTATTCTTGATTGAATAGCTGATGCTTTTGCTGAATTTGCTCTAAATCTATTAATATATGCTTCTTCTTCATCTATTATTTTCTTTTGATCTTTAAAATCTTTTAATTGTTTATTATAAATTGCTTGTTTTTGTTCCTCATAATTAGAGTATTTTCAAACATAATTTGTTATTTTATGTTGATAAATTTCACAGATTTTTTCACTAGAATTATCTATAAATCTTTTATCATGAGAAATTGAAATTATTGCTTTTTTCCAATTTTGACAAAATTTTTCAAGAAAAATAATTCCTTCAATATCTAAATGGTTTGTTGGCTCATCAAGTATTAATAAATCTACTTGTTTTATCAAAAATTTTGCTATTTGAACTTTTGTTTGTTCTCAACCAGATAAACTTAAAACATTTTGTTTCATTTTTTCATCATTAAAACCAAAATATTTTAATATATTTTTTTGGAGTTCATATTTTTTAAATCAATCATTGTCTAATAAATACTGAGTTAATTCTTGAATTTGTTCATAATCTTCATCAGAATTTAACTTTTCTAATTCTTCAATTTTTTCTGTTATTTGAGGAAAAACTTTCATCATTTCTTCTTGAAGAGTATTTTTTTCTGATTCCCAAAATAAATCTTGTGATAAATATCAAATTTTTAAATCAGTTGCTAGTTTTATATCTCAATCTAGTTCCATTAAATCAATTTCTTTTCAGATAATTAGTTTAAGTAATGTTGTTTTTCAGCATCCATTTTTTCAAATAAGTGCTATTTTATCAGTTTTATTTACTTTTAAATTTAATCAATCAAAAAGATCAGTTAATCAAATATTAGCTTTTAAATCAATAATATTAATTAGCCCTGATTGAATTTTTGTTTTTCATTCAAATAAATATTTTGGGATTTTTTCTAAACTATATTCTGAATTATCTTGTAGGGTCTGCAGGCCTGCAGACCCTACTTTATTATCTAAATCATCTAATTCAAATTCTTTATTTACATATTTTTTTAATCTTTTAATTTTTGTCACATCTTTTATTTTTACAGGAATTTCATCTAAAAAATCCTGACAAATTTCTTCTATTTCATAATAGTTAAAATCTTCTCAGTGAACTTCAAGAATTTCAGATATTATTTTTTGCAATTCATCTTCTATAAATGTATCAACAATTGTTGCCATTGTTTTTTTAAATTATTTTTTTAATAAATTTACAAATGCTTCACTAGGAAGACTTACTTTTCAAAATTGTTTCATTTTTTTCTTACCTTTTGCTTGTTTTTGTAAAAGTTTCTTTTTTCTTGAAACATCTCAACCATAAAGTTTTGCTGTAACATCTTTTCTCATAGCTGAAATATTTTCTCTTCATACAACATCTACTCAAACAACTGCTTGAATCTTAATTGTAAAAAGTGCTTTTGGAATACTTTCTTTCAAGTTAGCACAAATTTTTCAACCAAGCATTCTTGCTTGGTCTCTATGACAGATAAAGGCAAGTGCATCTACTTTTTCATCTGCAATTACTACTTCTAGTTTAACTAAATCATCTTCAGAATATTTTAAAAATTCATAATTTAGACTAGCATATCAACTTGAAAGAGATTTAATTTCATCATAAAAATCTCAAATAAGTTCATTCATTGGAAGTTCATAAGTTAACATAACTCTATCACTATCAATAAATTGTTGGTTTAGAAAAATTCATCTTCTTTCTTGAGATAATTGCATTAAATTTCAAATATATTCTTGTGGAGTGATAATTTCTACTTTTGCAATTGGTTCTTCAATACTTAAATATCTTCATTGGGCAGGTAAATCCTCTGGATTTGAAACATCAATTCTAGTTACTTTTTGACCTTTTTTATCTTGATTTAATTCTGCATTATATCTTGAATATTCACTTAATTTATCTCACAAGACATTTACTTTATAAGTTACTTGAGGGGAAGTCATAATTACATCCATTGAAAATTCTCTAAGCAATCTTTCTTTTACAATATCTAAATGTAATAATCATAAAAATCCACATCTATATCAGTGACCTAATGCTGGTGAAACAGAAGATTCAACAGCTAAAGCAGAATCATTTAATACTAATTTTTCAATTGCATCTTTAAGTAGAGGATATTCAGATGAATCCATAGCAAAAATACCAGCATAAATAAATGGTGTAACTTCACCAAAACCCTCAATAGATTTTGCATCTTCTGGTTTTGCTTTTGGTCAATTCACATTTTCTGGCTTCCAAAGAGTATCTCAAACTTTTGCATCTTGAATAGTTTTTAAACCTGTAACTACATATCAAACAGAACCTAAACCAATTTTATCATCACTTGTATAACTTGGAGCAAAATGTCAAACATCAAGTGCTTCTATTTTTTTATCAGTATTTAAAAAATGACAATTATCTCACTTTTTAATTTCACCTTGAAAAACTTTTACATAACTTACTACTCATCTATATGGATCATATTGAGAATCAAAAACAAGTGCTTTTAATTCATGTTCAGAGACCGGTCTCTCTTTGAGACCGGTCTCATAAGTTCTAGGACTTCCAACTCTTTCAATAACTGCTTCTAGAACTGCTTCTACATTTTGACCAGTTTTAGCAGAAATTGGAATAATTTCAGAAGGATCACAACCAATTAAATTTACTATTTCTTCAGTTACTTTTTCAACATCAGCAGCAGGTAAATCAATTTTATTAATAACAGGAATGATATCTAAATCATTTTCAATTGCCATATAAACATTACTTAAAGTTTGAGCTTCAATTCCTTGAGCAGCATCAACTATTAATAAAGCTCCTTCAACAGAAGCTAAACTTCTTGAAACTTCATATTGAAAATCAACATGTCAGGGTGTGTCAATAATATTCATTTCAAAACCTTTCCAGTTCATTCTAACTGGTTGTAATTTTATTGTAATTCATCTTTCTTGCTCAAGTTCCATAGTATCAAGCATTTGTCAGTGCTTCATATCTCTTTTATCTATTGTTCAAGTGATTTCTAAAAGCCTATCAGCAAGAGTAGATTTTCAGTGGTCAATATGTGCAATAATACAAAAATTTCTAATTTGTTTGAGTTCCATTTATGTTTTTTATTAATAATATTTTATGAAATTATAGAAAAAAAAAAGAAAAAGTCTATTCTTTTTCCTCTAATAAAACTTTTTCCAAAATTTCTATAATTTCTCTATTTTTTTCTGTTACTTTAATATTTTCTATTTTTTCTAAAAGCAAATTAATTGTTTTTAATTTATTTTGTTTTTCTAGTAAATATTTATGTATAATGTTTTTTATTTTTTCTTCTAATCTTGTAATTTTATTTATTTTTTTATTTATTTCTTCATCTTTTTTACTAGACATTATATTTTTATTTAAATTTTCTTTATCTTCACATGATAAGATATATTTATCTAAATCTCTATTTTTCAAAATACTAATAAATCATATTTTTTTAGATTTTGGACAAATATTTTCTAAAAATTCTTTTTTATTTGTATTATCAGTATATTCAACATTAAAAACTGTTTTTCAATTTTTAGTATAATTCAAAAATTTGTCTTCAAATTTATTATAAAATGCTCCTTCAAGCAAAGCTCCATCAAAATACTTTTGCATTCTTTCTGATAATTCTGGAGCATTTTTTTGAATTAAAAACATTCATCTTTTATTTACTTCTTGGCTTAACCATATTAAATATTCTTCTGAGTTTCACTGATAAATATTAAAGCCTGTTTCATTATAATTATCATAAGTATCCATATTGTCAGGTTCAATTCCATCAAATCATTTTTCTTTTGCAATATCTAATCTATTCAAAATTAATTCTTGAAATTTTTTGTATTTTCTAATATCTAAAAATTTTTCATCTTCCCATCAAGGATAAGTTTTTCATACTACTGATTTTGGGAAATCATTATAATCATCTCTATATTTTTCAATAGATCATACATTGATGTATCAAATAACAATTTTTCATTCTGATTTAAGATTATCTATAATCTTTTTATCAGTATCAAATACATCTAAATCAACAACTTTAGAATTAAAATTTATTTTATCTAAATTATCTTCTCATAAAATCCAATCAAAAGTTTTAACATTTTTTAAAATATTAATATTCTTATATTCTTCAATTTGAGTTTCTCAATTATTTTTCTTTTCAACATTAAAATAAAAATTTATTTTTTTATCTAAAGTTATTTTATCATTAATTCTAATTGAACAAACTGTATAAATAGCATTTTTTGTATAAATAAAATTTCATTCACAAGTTCTTTTTCTTTCAGATGTATTAATTTTAATATAAAATTCATAATCTAAATCAGGTTTTTTATCTATTTTAAATTGTAATAAAAAAGAAAGCTTTTTAGTATTTTCATTATAAATTTTAGATATTTGTCATCTTTTCCAATTAATATTTGAAGTTTCTTCTAGTGCAAAAGAAGTATTTATTAATATAAATACAAGTATTATAGATAAAATTATTTTAAGTTTTTTCATATTTTAGTTTATTATTAAATATTTATTTTGCTTAATTCATCTACTAATTCACACCATTGTTCAATTCAAATTGCATCTCATCTAATATTTTCATTGATATCTAATTTATTAAAGATTTCTAAAATACTATTTTTTTCAAATCATGAATTTATAAAATTTTTAATTAATTTTTTCCTAGCTGATGAAAATCATATTTTTATAATTCTTAAAAAATCTTTATCATCAATATTATTAAATTTATTATGGCTAACAAATTTTAAAACACTTGATTCAACTTTAGGGGCAGGAACAAAATTCTCTTTTGCTACAAATAATTCTTCAGTTACAAAAGACTTTTTTGCCATCATTAATCAAATTACACTTGATTTTGGTTTTTTATCTTTAAAAATATCAAGTATTTTATCTCAAACATCTTTTTGCATTAGAATAACCATTTCATCTGGTGCTTTTTCCAATTTATAAAGAAAATGAGTTAAAATAGGAGAAGTAATATAATATGGGATATTTGCAATTACAGAATATTTACTAAATTCTGGAATATATCTAAGTACATCTAGATTTTTTATTTCAAAATTAGTATTAGAACTTTCCAATTCTCATAATAAAATTCTATTATCTAAAATTTTAATCATATCAGAATCTAGTTCAATTAAAGTTAAGCTTTCTAGTTCTTGTTTTAATAATATTTCAGTTAGAGCTCAATATCAAGGTCAAACTTCAATAATATTTTTATCAGTTGTATCAATAATACTTGCAATATTTTCTATAATATTTTCGTTAACTAGAAAATTTTGTCATAAAGCTTTTTTAGCTCTTATTTTATACCTTTTTAGTATTTCTTCAGACATTATTTTTAAATTATTTAATAAATTATTCTTCAATTATAATTTCAATATTTTCTGGTAAAGAAGATATTTTTTTTATAAAGAAAGGTTGTATTTCTATTTTTACATTGTTAATTTCAGGTTTATTTACTAATATCTTTTCGGCTTCTTTTTTATCTTTAGCTAATATTTTTTGTTTTACTTCTTGTATAAAATTACTATTTTTATTATCAATCTTTTTTGATAATAAATACTCAATTTCAGTCGTTGCTTTTACAATAAATGGAATATTCATTTTTTGTAAATAAATATATCTTCATTTTATTTTTTTTAAGTCATTTCTTTTTATTATATGAGAAATTCTTAAGCTATCTTCATTTATTGAAATTATTTTTTGATATTCTGGAATTAATGTATTATTTATTGAACTCTTTAATAATGAAATTACAGCTTTTTTATTATAAATATAGGAAGAAATTTCAATTTCTCAGTATATATTAAAATCTTTAATTTGGTCTCAGGCTTTTAATTCTTCTGGAATATTAATTTTTAAATTATCAAATTTAAAAATATTATCAATTGGCAATAAATCTAATTCTATACTATTTTGAATATTGTTTTCTTTAATATCTTCTTTTATCTTTTCAATGGCAGAATCTTTTAATAAATCTGTCATGAGCTTTTTTGCATTTTCAATATCTTTATTTGTTAATATGTTTATAAAATTATTTGATCCTCAAGTAAATTTATTTATACTTTTGGCAAATATTTTTATATTATCTTTACCTAATTTTGGTATAGTTAATAGGACACCAGTTCATATATTTGATTTAACTCAAGAGTAATCTCAATTAATTAATTTAATTTTTCAATATAACAAAGCTTTTTTTTCTCATGGAATTATTTTTCAATTTTTTTTAATAGATTTTGGAATATTAATACCTTTAGGTAAAAAAAATTGTATTCATTCTTTATTTTCTAAACTAGTATTTTTAAGTATGAAAGTATCTTCATCTAAATAATTATAAAAAATAACATTTCATTTTGCTAATTCATTTTCATTTTGAGTTATTCAAGAACTTGCTATTTTTTTACTTACAGTAACTTTTTCAGAAATTTTAGTTATATAAACTTTATTTTTTATATAATCATACTTATTTATATTTACTGTATTTCTTTCAATAAAAGTAAAATTTCTAGATTTATTATTTAAATTTATTTCAGGATATATAGTTATATAGGTTTTATTAATTGCAATGTAATATATGTATAATAGTAATAGAAATATTAAAGTTAGTATTAATATAAAATAAAATATAATGTTCTTACTAGAATTTCAATATTTATTTTTATAGTAATAAATACTATTAATTTTTTTACTAGATTTTAAATTTCATTTTATAAAATTATTTATTTTTTGAAAAAAAAATCTAATTTCAAATTTTGCATATTCTAAAAAAGTAAAATTTTGCTTTAATATATCTTGTGTAGTTATAACATTATTCTCTTTATTTAATTTATTTTTTGTAAATTTAATTCCTAAAACTTTTGCAATCTTTTTAGCAGTTTTATCACTAGAAATTATAGTTAGTTTTTTATTCCTTGTTTTTGTTTGTATAATTTTTAATGATAAATGATTATGCAAAACTGGATGTCAAAAAGGAAAATCTAAAACAATTTCATTAGATTCAGTTTTATTGATTTTTTTCAAAATATCTACAATTGAATCTTCTTTTTTTATTAATATCATTATTATTTTTAATAAATTATTTTATAATTTGTGAATTTTTCTATTTTGTATAGAATATATAAAAATAAGATATTTTCAAGTAATTAATTTAAAATATGCAAAAAATATTAAATATTATAGATATAATTGACTCTGCCTTAAAAGATGATTGATTAAATACACTGACCTCAGGTTGAATAATTAAAGATTGATATGATAATGAGATTGATAAATATAGAAATATTATTAAATCTTCTAAAGATTGGTTAGGTAATTATCAAAGCAAATTAATTGAAAATACATGAATATCAAAATTAAAAATTAAATATACAAATGCTAGTTGATATTTTATAGAAATCTCAAAATCACAAATAAGTAATATACCTGATTTTTTTGTTCATAAACAAAGTTTAGTCAATGCTTCAAGATTTATTACCTCTGATTTAAAAGATTTTGAAAAAGATTTAATGAATGCAGAATGAATACTATCTGAATTAGAATATAATGTATTTTTAAATATAAGAGATAATGTATTAGAAAATTTTGATAATATTAAAAGTATATCACAAATAGGATGATATATTGATTTTTGAACAGCATTAGCTTATATTGCTTATAAAAATAATTATTCAAAACCTCAGTTTTCAAAAAAACATAATTTAAGTATTGAAAATTGAAGACATCCAATAATAGAGGAAATAGAAAAAGATTTTATAAGTAATAATTTAGAACTGGATAATAAAATCTATATTCATACTATTACTTGACCTAATATGTGATGAAAATCAACTTTTTTAAGACAAAATGCTTTGATTATTTTAATGTCCCATATTTGAAGTTTTATACCTGCATCTATGGCACATATTCCTTTAACAGATAAGCTTTTTTCAAGGGTTTGAGCAACAGATAATTTATATTTAGGTCAATCTACTTTTATGGTTGAGATGCAAGAAGTAGCTAATATCTTAAATAATTCCACACAAAATAGTTTTGTTATTATTGATGAAGTATGAAGATGAACTTCTACTTTTGATTGAATGAGCTTAGCTTGGGCTATTTTAAAAGAAAATCATGATAAGATTAAAGCAAAAACTTTATTTGCTACTCATTATCATGAATTAATTGATGAATCAAAATCTTTAAAATGAGTTGCTAATTTTTCAGTAGCAGTAGGTGAAAATGATGAAAACTTAGTTTTTCTTAGGAAAATTATTGCATGAGGAATGAAAAAAAGTTATTGAATTGAAGTTGCTAAATTAGCAGGGGTTCCTGAAAATGTAATTAATGAAGCAAAACTTATGCTTTTAAATTTAGAAAAAACAAATACACATCAACTTAGTTTATGAGAATTAATAAATGGTTGTCCAAATAATTATTCTAATGTTGAAAAAAATACTACTAAAAAAATAGAATATAAATTAGAAGAAAAATTGAAAAATATAGATATAAATTCAATAACACCCATTGAAGCTTTAAATTTATTAAGCAATTTAAAAAAAGATTTGCTTTTTGTAAAAAATTAATTATAAAGGTGTTATATGTCACATATTAGACATTTTATTTTTAAAAATATATTTATGAAATTCATTATTAGAAATCTTGGTTGGGTGTTGTTAATTATCTTTATTTTATTTATATTGTATTTAATATCTAACCAGACAACATTAAATAAAGGTAAATTAAATATGAATTCTTGAGCTACACTAGCTACTAAAAATGATTCTGATTGATTCATGGCTAATTTTGATGATTTCTTCACTTTGAAAGAAAAAAAAGAAGTATTAAAAACTGATAAATTAGAAGAAACTAAAAAAACAGAAGAAACTAAAAAACTAGCAGAAACTAAAAAAACAGAAGAAGCTAAAAAACTAGCAGAAACTAAAAAAACAGAAGAAGCTAAAAAACTAGCAGAAACTAAAAAAACAGAAGAAGCTAAAAAACTAGCAGAAGCTAAAAAACTAGCAGAAGCTAAAAAACTAGCAGAAGCTAAAAAACTAGCAGAAACTAAAAAACTAGCAGAAACTAAAAAACTAGATACTTCAGAAAAAATAGAATATTCTAATGTACATAAAGTATGAGTAAAATCAATTTTCTTGAATAATGCTTATTTTACAAAAAGATTATTTATAGCTTATAAATGAGATAAATTAGAACAATTAACATCTACTAATAAATATTGATGTTTTAAAATAAAAGTTTTAGATTCAAAAAATGCTTTAAATATTAATAAAATTGCTTGGACATGTGAATATTATATGGAATGAAAAACTTCTAATTTGTATAAATATACAAATGCTGCAAAAAGTTATAATAAGAAAATAAAAAAAGTTAGTAAAATTAATAAAATATATAAAGTTTGAGTTAAATCAGTTAGATTAAACAATTCTTTATTTAATAAAAAATTAGGAATAGTTTATCTTAATGATACAGTAAAACAATTAACTAATATTAATAAATATGGTTGTTTTAAAATTATTGTAATATCTTCAAAAAATATAAATAATAATAATAAAATAGCTTGGGTTTGTAAAAAATATTTGAAATAAAAAAATAGCCTTGTTTGGCTATTTAATATTTTATGATTTAATATCAGCAAGAGCTTCTTCTTCTGTATCCACTGTTGGAATAATTGTTGTTATTCAAACTAATTCAAGTACATCTTTTACACCTTCATCACAATTTGAAATATACATTTTTCAGTCATTATCCTCAATGTTTGAGAATACATCAGCAATATAACCAATAGATTTAGAATTAAGATATTTTAATTCAGACATATTAAAAATAATTTTTTTTCATTCAAATCATCAAATTTGTTCATATATATCTTTAAAAGTGTTGTCTGCATTAGTTTCGTCCAATTCACCTGCAAAAGTAAAAATAAGAATATTACCTTCTTCTTCTCTTTTTGTTATTTCCATTAATGTTTCCATATATTGTTTATTATTATTAAAAATTAATATATATTTATTGTAATATAAAAATATTAATAATGCAAATATTCTAGTCAAAAAAAATAAAAAAATGAAAAAATATAAGTTATCAGAAATAAATAAAATAAAAATTGCCTTAAATAAACCACAAATAATTTTTTTAAAGTGAGATTTATGATCTTGAAAAACAACTTTATCTAAACATATTTTTTCAAATTTATTAAATATTAATGATATAATTAATTCTCCTACCTATACTTATTATAATAAATATTGAGCTAATTATCATTTTGATTTATATAGACTTTCAAATTATGATGAATTTTTTTCAATATGATGAGAAGAAATATTAGATAATAATACATGAATAATATTAATAGAGTGGCCTGATATTATTGAAAAGTACTATGAACCAGATATTATTATCAATATTGAAAAAACAATAATAGAAGATGAAAGAAATATAGAAATTATTTATAAGAATAAAAAAATATTAGATTAAAATCTAATATTTTTTTATTCTTCTATACTTTTTATTATTTCTTTAAATCTAAAATACTCTGTAATTCTAAGTCATGTGAATTTTCATATAATAAAATTAATTGGAATAAGAATTAATATAATTTCAGGATATGCTAATATAATTGTTTGTATAAATGAAATATTTAATATAAAATAAGAAACTAAAGAAAATAAAATTGTATTAAATAAATTAAATTTATATTCAGTAAATTCTTTTGATAAAACAACAGTAATGAATCTTTCAGCAATTATTATAAATAATATAATAAATAGTGTATCAGTAATATCAATTTTAATTAAAGAATATGAAAATAAAATATTTAATAGAAAAATGATTGTAACTAAATTAATTATTATAATGAAACTTATTTTAGGAGTATATAATAAGGTATATTTATTTGTAACTTTTCATAAAATTAAATTAATTAGAATTAAACTAAAAAATATAATAATACTTGTGAGTAATCATACTTGAAAAATAAGTAAAGTTAATGTGATAGGGACAATGATTCAAATTGGTGATAATCATACTAAATGCTTAAAAACACTAATTCATGTGAATAAGAAAGGTATTATTATTATTAAATATATATAATTATTTGAAAAACCATTATTTGAAAGAGTGTTTATGAATTTTGAAATAAATAAAACTTCTGATATTTTAGAGTTTTTATTTATGTTAATATATTCATATTCTTTAATTTGTAGACTTTTTTCTAATTCTTTAATATTGTTTGGGTTTTCCCATATTTGAGATTTTGATGATTCTGGTAATAATAGGATATTTTTTATCCAAGTTTTATTTGATATGAAATTTCTAATGAATTTATTAAGTACATCTGTATTAAATGGTGATATTAAAACAATATTTATCTTGTTTTCATAAGAATTGTCTTTTGTTTCTTTATTTATTTTAGAAATAACTGAAAAAAGAAAGTTTTTGCTTCACCATACTGTAATATAATTTCATTTTTCTGTACTAAAAGTAGAATTTAAATTACTTAATATATTTTCTTGTTTTAAATTTTTTTCAGTACTACTGATTATTGTATTAACATAAACTCATTCATTGAAAGCTTTATCAATATATAAGTCAATCTTCTTTTGTTTTATATTTTCACTATCTATAATTAAATTACTAATTTCTTTATAGATAAATAAATTAATTATTTGATTCTCAATTAATTTTTTTCTTCATCTCTCAAAGCTATATATATTAAGAGACAAATCTTTTTTTCAATATTTTGTAAATGTTTTTTTATAAACATATCCTTTTTCTATTGTTTTTCATGTAAGATTCCATTCAAAATCTATTCTAGAATTATATTTTTTTGAAAGTTGTTGCTCTTTTTCTTTTAGATTAATTATTAGTTCTTCTCATATTTTAATATTTTTAATACTAATAGATTTAGAATTTATTTTAGTATTATTTATTTGTTTGTTAATATTTTCTGTAGATTCAGCATTAGCATTGAATATAAAAGAAAATATTAGAACTAAGGAAAATAAGTATTTCATTTTTTATTTATTTATATAATATTATATATGTATAATATGGAAAAAAAATATTTTGCAATTTATTAATTTTAAAATAAGATGATTTAAATAATTACTAAAATAATAAAAAATAATGTTAACACTTATAACTCAAACTTTTAAATCTATATTTTTTACTTATAAAAATATATTTCATTTTATATTATCTAAGATATTAATAATTTTGCTTTCATTATTAATATGATTTTTTATAATTTTTCCATTTTGATTAATCCTTATTCTAACTATTTATTTATTTGACATAAATTATTTAATAATTGATTTTCTAAGAAATTTGTTAATTTTAATGTTTTTGTATTTTTCTTTTTTTAATTTTAAATTATTATTTTCTAAACTATCTTTAAAATATGTTGATTGAAAAAAAATGAAATTTAGTTTGAAAAAATACTTTAATCTAAAACATATAATTAAGAATTTTTATTTTTCTTTAATAAGTCTTTTTTGATTTATAATTATTAGTTGTGCTTTTATAATTATTTTTTGGATTCTGATTTTAATTTATTGATGAATAAATAATATTAATAATTTAGTTACTTCTTCAATAACTAATAGTTTTTCTGTTATATCATTAATATTTTTCATATTATATTTAATATTTATATCTTATTTTTTATATAGAATATACTTTTCATTTTATATATTACTAGAAAGTGAAAATAAACCTATTACAAAAATAATAAAAAAATCTATTCAAAAAACAAAATGATTTTTTAAATTTTTAAAATTGTTACTTATTTTGTTAATATTTTTAATTATTCTGTTTCCATATAATTATTTTTCTCAACTAAATGATTATAAATTAAAAAATATTAAAAATTATATTAAAATAAAAAATAAAATAATTTTGAATCAAATAATAACAGAAAAAGAAAAAATAGATTACTTATTTTTAAAAAAAGAATTTTGAACAATTAATAATGAAAAATTAGTTGAAAAATATAATAAAAGTAATAGAATAAATATATTATACTTTGTACTTCATTTTGTCTTTATATTTTGAATTTTTGATTTAGTGTTTGCAAGTTTTTATAAAAAAGAAATAAAATAATAGATAATAAAAAAATATGAAAGTTTTAATTTTTGGAGACTTATTTTGAAGGATATGAAGAAAAGCACTACTTAAAGAAATTGATTCTTTAAGAAGAGAATACAAACCAGATTTTGTTGTTGTTAATTGAGAAAATGTTAGTTCTTGAAGATGACCAATAGAAAAGCATATGAAAGAAATTCATGATATTTGAGTAGATTTATTTACATCAGGTGATCATTTTTTTGATAATGAAAAAAATTTATTACCATATTTAGAAAGAAAAGATTGTAAAATGATACGTCCAGCAAATTATTATGAATCTGATTTTTATAAAATTCCTTGAAAAGGTTATGAAATTTTAAATAAAAATGGAAAAAGATTATTAGTATTAAATCTTCTTTCTGAAACTTTTTTAAGAGATAATGTTTATAATCCTTTTTTAAAAGCTGATGCTATATTAAAGAAAATAGAAAAAAAAGAATGAAAATTAAACTGAATAATAATTGATTTTCATAAGGAGGTTGCATCAGAATGATATTGATTACAAGAATTCCTTGATGGAAGAGTAAGTTTTATTTTTGGTACTCATACACATATACAAACTAATGATGAAAATATAACAGAGTTATGAACAGGTTTATTATCTGATGTATGAATGATTTGAGCACAAAAATCTATAATTGGTTCAAATTATGGATCACTTAGAAAAAGATTCTTAACAGGAATTAATAAATGAAAAATTGAACAATCATTAGATTCAAATTATATTATGAATTGAGTATTAGTTGAAATAGATGAAGATACAGGTATGTGTCTTAAAATTGAAAAAATTAGAAAAAAATGAAGATTAGATTAATTTTATTAACTTAAAACAATATGAAAAACTTTTTAATTTTAATATTATTATTAGTATTTATTATTTCTTCAATTATAATATTTTTGATATTAAATTATATTGATCCTTTTAATTCAAATAATTTAATTTTATTTTCTTTTGTGTTTTCATCTTTTTTATTTGTATCAACTTTTTTTACTTTAATTTTATATTTTATAAAAAAGATACATTATAGATGACAAGTTTTACTTTATCATATTAGATCAAGTTTTAGACAGGCATCCTTTATTGCATGATTTATTATGTGATTAATATATTTTGAAAATATATGAGTACCAATTTATTTTTCATCATTTTTATTATGTATATTATTAGTTTTTCTGGAACTATTTATTCAAAATATATATACTTAATTAGTCAATAGATTTTTTAAAATTATATTTTGAAACTTATTTTTTTATGATATACTATATAATAAATATTTATACTTTATAATATCAAATAAATTGAATTTTAAATTTAAAAAAATTGTATCTTTTTTCATAATATTTTGAATATTATGAAATTTAAATGTGTTTGCAGTTGCTTTTAATCAAAAAGGAGTTGTATTGAAAAATTTTAAAAAACAAGAATATAAATTATTATTTGAGAGTGATAAGCCATTTTTAGATAAGAATGCAAGAGAAATTTTTAATTCTTCAAGAAAATATGAATTATATAAATCTATAAGAGAAAAAGTTCAAGAGAAAAGGGAATATTTAGAAGATCAGAATATCAAAGTAATAAATAAGATTTCTAATCTTTCTGATTCAGTAAAAATATTAGAAAAAGAAATTGAAAATATAAGAATTGAAACTATTAAAATAAATAATCAAATAATATTTTTACAAAAAACAATTAATAGAAAGGTAAAAACTATTTCAATTTTAAAAAATAAAATTAATAAAAATAAAGAAATTTTATATAAATATATAATTTATCTTTATAAAAAAGGGAACTATGTTTATAAAGATTGACAAATTGATAATTTAAAAGCAATATTTTTTTCTTGAGAAGATATATGAACAGTTTTAAATGATTTGAATTTTAAATGAATTATACAAATTGCAGGGAAAAGACTTATAGATAAACATAAATGATATATTAATAATCTTTATATAGAACAAATATCTTTAAAAAAGTCTGAATTAGAAAGTAAAAGATTGAGAAAACAATTAATTATTCAAAAATGATTAATGAAACAAAAAAAAGAATTTAAAGAAAAGTTATTAAAAATTTCTAAGTGAAAAAAACAAATTTATACAAAATTTATTGCAGATAAAATAGAAACAGAAAATAAAATAAGAACAAAGGAATTTTTAGCAAAGGCAACTTTTAGAAAAAATAAAAAAGCACTTCTGAAAAGTGAGGGGTGTTATTATGTAGACTTTTCTAAAATAAATTCTGAAAAACTTAAATTAACAGAAAAATGTAGATGATTAAATACAATAATTCATATTGAATCTCAATTGAAATCATTTCAGAGAGATGATGCTTGAAATCTTTTAAAATGGCCTATTGAACCAACAAAATGAATTTCAACATATTTTCATGATAATTGATATATTTCTTTATTTTGAGAAGATCATGAAGCTTTAGATCTTCCTGCTAAACAATGAACTGAAATTAAATCACCAGCTGATTGATATGTAATTTATGTAAAAAAACCCACAGATAAATGATATTCATATATTGCGTTGAAACATGCAAATTGAATTATTACTGTTTATTGACATTTAAGTAAAGTATTAGTAGATGAAATGCAAATAGTAAAAGCTTGAGAAATATTTGCAAAAACATGATGAACACCTTGAACAAAAGGAGCTTGACCTATGACAAGTTGAGCACATTTGCATTTTGAAGTATTTGAAGATAAAAAATTAATAGATCCATTAAAATATTTGAATCTTTCAAGATTAAAACCAAATAATTTACCTTCAATATATTTTTCTAAGTTTAAATTAGATTATAAAGTTGAAAAATGAGAAGAATATAAATGAATATTAAAATCAAATAGACAAAATAGAACATTTAAAATAACATGAAATAATGAAATAGAAAGGCAAAAAAACTTTCTGAAAAAATATGCAAGATGACCTTTTCAAAATTGGTCTGCTTGGGTTGAAGAATGAATAGAAGCCAAAATTGATCCTACATTTTTGATGTGTGTATGATTGGCTGAAACTTGATTATGAAGAAATTTAAAAACACCATATAATGTTTGAAATGTTTGAAATAATGATTCTTGAGATACAGTAGCATTTTCATCTGCAAATGAATGAATCTTAGCTATGACACAAACTTTTAATAATCAATATTTGAAACAATATAATGAAATTAAATTATTAAGTAGGTATTGAAATTTTGATTTAAAGAAACCTATTTATGCTTCAAGTCCAGATAATTGGCACAATAATATAGTTACTTGTATGAGCTTCATTAAGTGAAGATATATATCAGATAGCTTTAATTTTAGATTAAAATAGTAAAATTTTTGCTTCTTTCAAAGATATAGGTTATAATATTTTTATATTATTAATTTATATCTTTTTTATGAAAAAAATTTTTTACACATTTTTGCTAATATTTTTAAGTATTACTAATGTTTTTGCTTTAGAGGTTTGAAATAATGAATTTGAAAAGTTACCAGATAATTCTAATATTTTATTAAAATTATTTAGTTTTGAAATGCTTCTAAATATTATTTTTGCAATTATTGTAGTAATTGTTACATTTATATTTTCAAAAGTCCTATCATCTAAAATTTCATGATTTATAGAAAGAAATGATACAGATTGAAATAAAGTAGAATTATCTTGAGTTATAACTAGAACAGTTAGTATTTCTATTTTAACTATTTGATTAACTATCACATTATCAATTTTATGAGTAGATATGTGAATCTTTCTTTGAGGTTTTTGATTCTGATTATGATTCACCTTAAAAATATTTCTATCAAATTTTATTTGATGAATTATTATGGTAACTCAATGATCTTATCATAATTGAGATTTAATTAAAATTTGAGAAAAAACATGAAATATTGTTAAAATAAATTCTTTGTTTACAGAGGTTAAACAATTTGATGGTGTAATATTTTATATACCTAATGTGAAGTTTTTAGAAAATGAAGTTGAAAACTTTCATATGAATGACAAGAGAAGAGTTGAAGTAAATATATGAGTGGACTATGAAGCAGATATTGTTACTGCTAAGAAAGTTATGTTACAAGTAATAAATAATTTTCCTTGAATATTGAAAACACCTGAAGCAAATGTATTAATTACACATTTTAATGAAGGTTCAATTAATTTAAGTTTGAGATTTTGGATTAGTAGTAAATGAGAATATTTTGTTACTAAATCTAATGTAACTGAAACAATTAATCTTGCTTTTAAGCAATATTGAATTAGAATCCCTTTTCCTCAAATTACTTTAAGTAATAGGTCTGATTTTAAAATAGAAAAATAAAAAAATAAGAAATTTAAATTTCTTATTTTTTTTATGCTTTTCTTTTTCATATAAAGAATATTCAAAATCACAATAATAATGCAAGTAAAACAATCAAGATTTCTTTTGGTCATGTTTGTATTTTTACAGCATCAGATATATCTCAAATTACTTCTTTTTGTATTTTTTTTGTATTATCCTTAGAATCTATAACTTCTTGTTTTCATATAGCCTTAACTGCAAAATATTCATATTTTATTTCATCTCAAGTTATAGCAATTTCATACTTTGGTTTTAAAACAGTTTCAATTAATTCTAATTTATTTCAAGAAACTTTTTTATAAACTTCATATTTAATTGCATCTTCTAAATTATCCCAAGTCAATACTGATTTTGTTTTAAGTGCTACTATTTTTAAATTTCTTATTCATAAATCAATTGGAGCTTCATAATCTTTAGGTCTTACTCAACATTTTCAATCAAACACATCTCATGTATAATCTCAATTTACACATTTATCTTTTTTAGGCTGTTCAACTGCAACCTTTATTTCAGGGATAACAATTAAAGTTTTTACTCATTTTTTTTCTAATTTACTTCAAAGTTCATTTTTAAGTATAATATCTATTTTATATTCTCAATCAGTTTTAGGTGATATAAATTCTCATTCATATATTCACTCTTTGATTTCCTTTAATATATTTAGATTTTCATTAATTATAAGAGATACTTCTTTTAATCATTTAGATGCATAGACTTTAGCTAAAATTTTTGTATTTATTTGAACTTCTCAATCAGGTGTAAGTATTACTTTATTTAAAACAGGTAATGCTGAATCAGATTTAATTAATACTTTTTTTGATTCTCATATATTCTCTCAATCAGAATTTAATATAAAAGCTTGAATTGTATTTTCTCAGTTTTCTAAAGAACTTATTTCTTTTTCAAATATTCAGTCACGGTTAGTAGTTGTAAGAATTTCCTCTTTATTATTTACTATTATTTTAATTTGATGATTTTTCTGAGATTTTCAAGATACTGTTATTTCCTTTGTTCAAATAGTTGTTCATGTTGGAGGAGTTAGAATTTCTATTTTTATATTTTGTTTTATTTTTGCTTCAGTAACTTCTACTTCACTTAATCAAAAGACACTATCAGTTTGATCATTTAAGTCATAAACATGAATATCATGTTTTCATGCTTTTGTAAACTTTACTGCATTTTCAAATTTCACACTTCATTCATCAGATTTTTTAAATTGATAACTACTATCTTCAATTGCTTGTGGAAATTCAGCCTTTTTATCACTTTCTGAAAATATTAATACTGTTCATTCATAATCAGTTATAATATTGTTATCTTTATCAACAGCTTGAATAGTTAAATCAATAGCTTCTCAAACAGCAACTTTTGTAGGATTAACAATTATTTCATAATGATGTAATTCTGCTGCAAAAGCAATACTAATATTTGTAAAAACTGCTATAGCTATAAAAACTTTAAAGAATTTAAGTATCATTTTTAAATAGTAAATAATAAAATATTATGAATACTATAATCTTTTTTTTTACTTTTGCACATTTTTTTTTGACTTTTTTTTAACAATTTTGTTTTTTTAACAATTAGTGTATAAAAAAATGAACTATAATGTTATTATAGTTCATTTTCTTTCAATTTCTAATCTTATTCAGCTAATAAAAGTTTGATATCATTCTATAGAATCTATAAATAAATTTTTATGTTTTTCATCTAATTCTGAAAGTAAATCATCAATTATTAATATTGGTTTTCTTTTAGTTTCTTCTTCAATAAATTGAATTTCTAAATTTTTCAATCATAAAATTACAGTTTTTGTTTCTCATCTACTTGCAAAATCAACTAAATTAATATTTCAATTTATAATCAAATTAAAATCATCTCTATGTGGTCAAATACTAGTAGTTTTTAATATTATATCTTTTTGTAGATTTTGTTTTAAATATTTTTTGATATTTTTTTGTAGGGTCTGCAGGTCTGCAGACCCTACAAAATTTATATCTATTTTTGAAATATAATTAAATTCTATTTCTTCTATTTTTCATCAGAAACTATTAATTAGATTATTAGAATTATTTTTTAAAAAATTAATTATTTTATTTCTATATTCATAAACTAATACAGAATTTTTTATAAAATCATCATCCCAAAAATTTATTTCTGAGAGTTCAGATTTATTTTTAGAAATATTTTTTAATACTTTATTTCTATTTAATAATGATTTTTTATAATTTTTTAATATTTTATCATATTCAGGGTATGATGAAAGTAAAACTGAATCTAAAAAATCTCTTCTTAAACTTGGTCAAAGAACAAACATATTCATAGTAGTGGGGGAGAATACAACACTTTTTAAGGATATTTCTCAAAACTTTTTTTTAGTAGTAGTTTTTTTGTTAATAGAATATTTCTTTTTATTATTTTCTTTATCATAAAATATAACTAAATTACTTTCTTTAAAATTTTCAATTTCAGTATGAAAAAATGTTTCATCACTTTTTACTAAATTCTCAAAATTAATTCCTGTTATAGAATTTCAAGTCAATAAACTTAATGATTCCAGAATATTAGTTTTTCATTTTCAATTATTTCATATTATATAATTTTTGGATTCACTAAAAAAAAACTCTCTATTTTGAAAGTTCCTAAAATTTATTAATTTTAATTTTTTAATCATATTTTTACATTATACTAGGTATTGCTATTTGATTAGCAATTATTTTATGATTTGTGCAAGCTAGAGTTTCCTTAGCTTCAACATCTCTTTTTTCAATATCTTTTCTCAAAATAGCTGAAAAATCAGAAACTGAGACAGTTGCTTTAATTCAAGTAGTATCTACTTCTTGTAAAATTTCCATATGTTCAATAATCTTAGCTGTATCCTCAAACATTTTTGGGTCAACATCTGGTAACTTAGAAAGATTTTTTATAATATTTTCCATTTGGCCTTGTGTAATGCTCATTTTTTATTATACTTATAAATATATTGAAACTACTATATTTTAAAACTAAAAAAAATCAAGAAAATATGAGCATAAAAGATATTTTAAAGAAAGATTTTTGAAATTCCAGTAAATTAATTTTAAAAAGATTTAAAAGTTCCAAATTAATTTTCATTGTTATGTGATTATTATTTTTCACAGTTTTTTTTCTATTCTCAAACTTTCCAGATAGTACTTTGTTAGCAAAATTTGTACCTATTTTCTGAATAGGATTTATAATATCAATATTACTTTTAAGCTATTATTTTATTAAAATATTTTTTATAAAAAATAGAAATGTAATATTTTCTATTGTCATTTGAGTAATATTAATTATATTATGAATAATATTATCAATTACTTTTTTAATAGATAATAAAACTTTATCCACTATATTTTAAAAAATGCTAAAAAAACTTTTTATACTAATTTTTATTAGTTTATTATTTACTTCATGTTGAAGTGATATAGAAGACACTGAATTATCAGAGAATTCAATAAAGAAAACAGGATTAAGAAATTATCCATGAAAAGATTTTTTAATTAAAATACCTGTTGCTTGGAATGTCATCACAGATGAAAAGGAGGTAATTCCTAGTCCTAGTAGTTGAAAATTAGAATTAGCAATTACTTCTTCAGAAACACAAAATTGATTTGCAAATAATTTAGTAATTCTTTCTCAGGAATTAGACTCTTTTACAACTTCTGTTAATTATTCTATTACAAATAATGTTTGAGCTGAAAATGATTATTTAAATTATAATAAGAATTTTTGAAAAGAATTTTATTTTGATGATTGAGAGAAATCAATGATTTATAATTTTGAAGCCAAATATTCTGCTGAAACACCAATAATAAATTTTTTACAAACAGCACATATTTGTGAAAATAAAAAAGCTTTTTTTATAACTATTGCAATTCCTATTAATGAAAAGAATACAATTAAATATGAAAAAATGATTGCAACTTTTAAATGTAAATAAAAAAACATTTGATTTTAACAAAAAAAACATATAATAATTTAGCAAATTTAATTTTGCTAAAATTTAGGTACCATAGTAAAGTGGTTATACACCAGTCTGCAACACTGTTTACTCGGGTTCGAGTCCCGATGGTACCTCCAAATTACATTTTACACTATAATTCATCATTTCTAATGAATTATATAAAGAGTTTTCTGCAATAGAAAGCTCTTTTTTTGAACTTACAAAAAGTTCACTCATTAGTGTGTTAAGTATAAAAGATTATATAATCTTTTAATTTCAAAAATCATCATTATTAATATTATTCACTAATTCAATTAATTTAATTTTAGATAACTCCAAAAATAATATTTTTCTAAAAAGTCAAGAACTAATTTCTTGACTTTTTTTATTATAATATGTTACACTAATTTTGTATTTAAAAAAATAATTTAATAACTAACAAAAAAATACTATTATGTTAAAATATTTAATGAAAGCTTATGTTATGAGTGTGGCAAGTTATAATATACCAACTATGCCTGTTGTTTCTGAACAAATTGAAAAATCAATGGCAGCAAATCCAAAAACAAAAGAAATTTCACAATTATTAAAAGAAATTAATAAAAATTGAATTGATTGAAATGATGCTAAAAATTTAACTTTACTTAATGAAATATTAAATGTTAATTGAGAAACTAAAGAATGATTAAAAGAAACTAAAAAATCATTAGTTGAATCTTTTAGAAAATCACTTGAAGATGGATATACTATATTAAAATCAACAGATCAACAAGCATTAAATTCAATATTAAAAACTATAGGTATAAATATTGACTTACCAGAATATTCTTCATTATTAAGTTTAATAGATAAAAAAGAATCTACTAAAAATGGTTTTTCTGTAATTCTTAAATGAGATAGACTATATGTATATTGAGATATAGATGGATTTAATTCAGATTTTGCATGAGAAATAAAAGATTGAAAATTAATTACATGAGCTAATGCACCAGATTTTTTAGATGATTATGGGATAAATAATAATGAAATAGATTTAGAAGATATAGCTAAAACTGCAGGAATAGCAGAAATAAGAGAAAATAATGATACTAAAATTGCTAAAGTTAATACTTCAAAAAAAGCAGATGTTGTTTTATCACAAGAAGAAAGTAGTGAAATATTAGATAGTTGATTAAGTTCTGAAGTTAATGATTTAATTGAAAATAATAATTATTTATCTACAGATAACTGACAAGTTCATTATGAAATAAATTGACATGATTATTTTTTTACAATAAATAGAAATCCCAAAATGAGTGAAAATTTAAGTAATTGAGAATGAAAAGATGAAAAATTAACAAATAGTTGAGCTTCAACATCTCTTATGCAATGGATGAATAGTAAAAAATAATTTAAGAAATAGAAATATTTCTTTTTATTTTAAAAAAAATATAAAAATGGAAACAAAAAATGAAAATATAGAGGAACTAAAAATTGAAGATATAGAAATAATGCTCAAGGAAGTGAAAAAAGATATGATTAAGGAAATTTATGAAGAAATAAAAATTGAAAAAAATAAAACTTTAATTGTAGATTTAAAGATTTTAATAAAAACATTACAAATAATTACAATCAAAAATATTAATATAAATACAATTAAGAGTAATCATACAGCTGAAACAGTTCCTTGAAAACAAATTACATTTTACAAAAAGAAATTTAAAAATTATAAAAAAAATTGATTGTATAATTCAATTTATCATGAATTAACACATTATATATGACGAGATAATATAATATATAATATAGTTCAAATTAAAAAATTAAAATTAGAATTTTCTAATAGAGAAATGATAACAAAAATATTAGTTTTTAGGTCTCATATGATAAAGAATTGATTACCAATAAATATGAAATCAATAAATGATATATTTAGCTTAGTTGAAAATAAAAGAAAAAATGATTGGAAGATTGAAAGGATTGATTTATTTACAATATATAAAAACTTTTATTGAAAAAAAGATAAATTATTACTTTTACTACAAAATCTTGTAAAATTACATGAATTAAAAAAAGAAATTCAAATTGTATAAAAAATCTCTAAAAAAAGTTTGCAATAGCAGGCTTTTTTTATATAATTCTTTTGCTTTGGAAAAAGTAATAATATGGTACCTGTAGTTCAATTGGTAGAGCGACAGACTGTGACTCTGTTTGTTGAGGGTTCGAGTCCCTTCAGGTACCCCATTTTAAAAATTGAATAGTGAAAATTTATAAATCATTTTGTCATTCCTGTAGTATTAAAGGAAGTTAGATGGATTATAATTATATTAAATTTTTACTACATAATTTTTAAAAAGAATTTTGCTCTAAGTATATTGAAACAAAAGCCTTGAAAAATATATATTTATATTAAAGATTCTACTTAGCAGTTGAAATACTGCCTTATTTTTAATTCTTAATTATAGTTTTGATGTCAGATCAAAAAGATATAGCTTTATTTGAAGAGCTATTTGCTAAATCTCCAGAAATTAAATATCCTAAATTAGGAGAAGTTATTGTTTCTACTGTTGAAAAAGTTGAAAAAGGTAATGTATTAGTTAATGTTAATAATCAATTTTCAGGACTTATTGTTAAAAAAGAAGTAGGTAATACTATTGATTCTAGTACTTTAGAAAAAGGTCAAGTAATTGATGTTATGGTATTAGGTGATTCTATAGAAAAAGGTTTATTAATTTTATCTCTAAAAAGAGCTAATCAAATTAAAAATCTATCTAACTTGGCAGAATATAATAAATCTGAAGAAGTTATTACAGTTAGACCAACTGAAGCTAATAAATGAGGTTTATTAGTAGATATTGATGGTTTAAAAGGGTTTATTCCAGTTTCTCAATTAACTCCTGTTCATTATCCAAGAGTTGAAGGTGCTGATCCAGAAAAAATTCTTGCTCATTTAGAAGGATTAATTGGTATTGAATTTAAAGTTAGAGTTATTAATGTTGATGAAGATGGTAAAAAAATTATCTTCTCTGAAAAAGCTGCTATTGCTGAAGCTAGAGGTAAAGCATTAGAAACTTTAAAAGAAGGAGATATTGTTGAATGAGTTGTTTCGGGTATTCTTTCTTATGGTTTATTTGTAACTTTTGAAGGTTTAGAAGGTTTAGTTCATGTATCTGAAATTGATTGGGGACATGTTACAGATCCATCAAAATTTGCTAAAGTTGGAATGAAAGTTAAAGTTAAAGTTATTGGACTTGAATCTGAAAAGATTTCTCTTTCTATTAAAAGACTTAAAGAAAATCCATGGGATGTTCTTGCTAAAAAATACAAATTAAATGACATTGTTGAAGCTCCAATTTCAAGAATTTCTCAATTTGGTGCATTTATGGATTTAGATGGTGGTATTCAAGGTCTAGTTCATTTATCTGAAATTTCTCATGGAGTTGTTAAAGATATTAGAGATTTTGTTAAAGTTGGTGAAATGGTTAAAGCTAAAATTATTAACTTTGAACCTAAAAAGAAAAGAATTGGTTTATCTTTAAAAGCTTTACAAGAAGCTCCAAAAGGTGCTAAAAAACCAGCTCCTAAAAAAGCTCCAGCTAAAAAAGAAGGTGAAGAAGTAAAAACTGAAAAAAAAGCTGCTCCTAAAAAGGCTCCAGCTAAAAAAGTAGAAAAAAAAGATGAAACTAAATAATTAGTTCAAAAAATAAATTTGGGAAGTCAGTTTTTTATAAAGCTGACACAAATTTATATATTAAAAGATATATCCCTATCCCCCTTCGGGTACTTTCCCTTTAATTAAAGAGAAAGAAATAAGATTATCTTGCTTATTAAAATAATTAAACAAAAATGGACAAAAAAGTATTAAATAATATGTTTGAAAACTTATTACATATTGGTAATAAAGCAAACCACTGGAATCCTAAAATGAAAGAATATATTTATGGTTCAACTAATGGTGTACATGTTATTAATCTAATTAAAACTGTAACTCAACTAGAAGCTGTTAAATCTGAATTAGCTGAATTAGCTAAACAAGGTAAGAAAGTTTTATTTGTTTCTACAAAATTACAAGCTAGAGAAGCTTTTGCTAAATTAGCTGAAGAAACTAATAATTTCTATGTAAATGAAAAATGGGTTCCTGGTCTTTTGACTAATCTAAAAACTATGAGAGCTAGAATTTCTACTTATATTAGTTTAATTAAAGAATCTACTTCTGGTGCTTTAGATGTTTTACCTAAAAAAGAAAAAGCTACTAAATTATTAGAACTTGAAAAATTAGATAGAGCTTTTAAGGGGCTAAAAGAAATGAAAAGATTACCAGATATAATTTTTGTTGTTGATGCAGCTTATGAAATCCAAGCAGTTAAAGAAGCTAATTCTTTAAACTTACCAGTTTATGCTATGGCTAGTACTAATTCAAATCCTGATTTATTAACAAACTTAATTCCTGCAAATACTAATTCAGTAAAATCTATTGAATATATTGCTAATGAATTAAAATCAGTTGTTAAATCTTCTGGGACTCCTTCTGGAAACAAAGGTAATTTCAAAAAATTTGAACAAAAAAAAGCACCAGCTAAAAAAGCTCCTGCTAAAGTAGAAAAAGAAGAAGTTAAAAAAGAAGAAAAATAGTTTTTACAAAAAAGAATTAATATCTAATATATAGATATTAATTCTATAACTTTTTTAAAATATGCCTAAAAATAATAAAAATAATTTCAAATATGCTATATGTTATATTCCATTAATTGCAATCTTTCTATTTTTTATAGAAAAAAATGCTAATGATGAATATAAAAAACATATTAAATATTGAGTAATGTTATTTGTTTTATATGTTGTTACTACAACAATATTGAATGTATTATGGTTATGGTGGTTAAATTGATTTGTGGTATTAGCTTATATCATAATATCATTGTATTTATGATACAAAACATATAATTGAGAAAAGGTTGATGTAGAAATATTAAATGATATTTCTGAAAAAATTGAAAATAAAAAATAAATTTAATTTATAATTTTGTTAAATATGGCAATTACAGCTGCTCAAGTTAAAGAACTTAGAGAAAGAACAGGTATTGGTATGATGGAATGTAAAAAAGCATTAACATCTGCTGATGGTGATATGGATAAAGCAATTGAAGAATTAAGAAAAAAAGGTTTAGCTAAAGCTGCTAAAAAAGCAGATAGAGAGACTTTAGAAGGTGGTATTAAAATTGAAACTGAAAATGGTAAAGCTTATGTTTTATCTGTAAGTTGTGAAACAGATTTTCTTGCTATTTCTGATAAATTTAAAGCAATGTTATCTGATATTGTTAAATATTTAAAAGAAAATGGTGAATCTTCTAAAGAAGCTGCTCAAGAAATAATTAATGGTGATTATGCTTTAGAATTAGGTGAAAACTTACAAATTCAAGAATACAAAATTATTGAAGGTTGAGTTACAGCAGGTTATGTTCATTCAAATGCTAAATTAGCTTCAGTTATTGTTGCAAAAGAAGGTACTGATGAAGCTAAAGCTAAACAAGTTGCTATGCACGTAACAGCTGCTAATCCAGAATTTTTGTCAGCAAATGATATTTCTGAAGAAGTTGTAGAAAAAGAAAAAACTCTACAATTAGAAATTATGAAAAATGATGAAAAAATGGCTAACAAACCTGAACAAGTTTTATTAAAAATTATTGAAGGAAAAATGGGAAAATTTAAATCTCAAATTTCTTTATTAGAACAAGATTTTGTTATTGATCCAAGTATGAAAGTTAAAGCTTTTATTGGTGAAGACAATATCACAGAATTTTATAGATTTTCTATATAAAAAATTAAAGAGCAATAGCTCTTTAATAAAGTTCCATAGTTTAACGGTTAAAACCCGGGATTCCAAATCCTGTACTCTAGGTTCGATTCCTAGTGGAGCTGCCATTATAAAATATTGATTCAAAAATAAAAAAAGTTCAAGTACATACTTAGAACTTTTTTTATATATTAAAAGTTATTATTATTAAGTACTATATAAAATGAAACAAGAAATAATAAAACTACTCCAAAAAGTAATTAAAGATAATTATAATATTGAAGTACCTGAAATAAAATTAGAAAATCCACCAAAAAAAGAATTATGAGATTATGCTTTTGGTTGTTTTTTATTGGCTAGAGATTTAAAGAAAAGTCCAGTTCAAATTGCTTGAGATATTCTTGAACTAATAAAAGAAGAAAATTTAATTGAATCTGCAAGTGTTGCTGGTCCATATTTAAATATAAAAGTAAATAAAAATGCTTTTTCAGAAAAATTTTTAGAATATGTAGAAAGTAGGGAATGAAAAATCTCATTCCCTAAGAAAAATAAAACAATCTATATTGATTATATTGGTGCAAATGTCTGAAAACCTATGCATATTGGTCATATGTGTACACCAAATCAAGGTCAAACAATGATTAATGTTTATAAAAAATTATGATATAATGTTGTTTCTGATTCTCATATTTGAGATTGGGGAATAATTTTTGGTAAATTAATTTTAGCTTTCAAAAATTGGTGAGATGAAAATAAATTAAAAGAAAATGCTGTAGAGCATTTATTAGAATTATATATAAAAATTACTGCTGAAGCTGAAAAAGATAAAACTTTAGAAGAACAAATCAGAAATGAATTTAAAAAATTATCTAGTTGAGATGATGAATCTATAAAACTTTGGGCAAAATTCACAAAAGAAAGTATACTAGCTATGAATATACTACTTTGAAGAATGAATATTAAACCAGATTTTAATATTTGAGAAAGTTTTTATGAAGGATTAAACTTACCAAAAATGGAAAATTATCCTGATTTAGAATTTTCTATGAAAGATGTTGTTGATGAACTAAAAGAAAAGGGAATTGCAACTACTACAGATAATGAAGATTGAACAAAATCAGTTTGAGTACATTTTTATGAAGAAGAAAAATTATCTTCTTGTATTTTACAAAAAAGAGATTGAACTCACTGATATTTAGCTTCAGATTTGGCTGCAATAAAATATAGAATTTCTAATTGGAATTTAGATAAAATTGTTTATTTTGTAGATTCAAGACAACAACTTCATTTAAAACAAACTTTTGAAATAGCTAAAAAAGCCGGTTGGGTAGAAAATATAGAATTGTTTCATGCTTACAATGGCTTTATTGCTTTAAAAGATTGAGCAATGTCTACTAGAAAATGAAGAATTATAAAACTTGAAGCACTTTTAGATGAAGCAGAAGTTAGAGCAGAAAAAATTATTTTAGAAAAAAGAGATGATATTAAATGAGAAGAATTAAAAGAACTTTCTAAAAAAATATGAGTTTGAGCAATTAAATATTGATATTTAAAGAAAAATAGAGAATCAGATATTATTTTTGATTGGGATGAATTTATGAGTTTTGAATGAAATTCAGGACCTTATATTCAATATGCTTATGTTAGAGCAATTAGAATTTTAGAAAAAGAGGATTATGTAGTGTATGCAGGCCTGCATACACTACAGGGAGCTACTTTTTCTTCAGATTCAGAAATAGATTTAGCTAAAAAAATAATGAATTTTAATAATATTTTAGAAAAATCAGCTCTTAATAATTATCCACATATTATAGCAGAATATGCTTATGATTTAACAAAATCATTTTCAAATTTTTATAATAATGTTTCAGTAAAAGATGAAGAAAATGAAGAAAATAAAAAACTAAAATTAATTTTAGTTGATAGTTTTGCAAAAACTTTAAAAGAAACTTTTGAACTTTTATGAATTGAAATGCCAGAAAAAATGTAATAAAATATTTAAGTAAATAAAAAATAAGACCGGTCTTTAACTAATTATTATAATTAATCAAAGACCGGTCTTTTGTAAACTAATATTTTTTTATTGTGCAAAATCAGTAACTGCATAAGGTATTCATTGATTTTCCATTGTAGTATCAATTAATCAAGAAGCATTTAATTTTTGTTCTTCTCAATCTATTAATGTAACTCTTGATGATCAAGTTCAAGAACCAATTAATGAATCTGGACATTTAGCTGCATCTTCATAACAAGACTCTTTATCATATGAACCAGAAATTTTTGAAATATATTTATCACTATTATCTTTTTTTAATGTAAATGCAATATTATAATCATTTCATCTTAAATTTGCAGCTCATTTTTTATAAATTGCATAAATATACCTACCAACTCATTTTTCAATAAACTTTGTATTAGTATTTTTTTCAATTAAATCACCTAATTCTGGATCATATAAATCTTTTGTAAGATATTTTTTTCATAAAGTTTTTTGAGAAATTGTTCATTTAGATCAAATTTGATTTCAATCACTATTCAAAACTTTTCAACCTCATTTAGTATCTGAATCAATAATTTTTTTAACTTCTAAATCTTGAGGTTCTATTTTTATAGTATTTGAAGGTTGGGCATCAATATCTTTATATCACCATAAATTAGAAGTAGATTCAGCATCTGTAGATGGAAAATAGTTTTTATCAGCTTTATATTGTTGTAGAGCAGTTTCTATTGTAGAAACATCAGATATTTTTCTTCCATTTACAGCTTTGTCAACAGCACCACCAAAATTTTGGTAGGCTACAACTGAAATAATTGATAAAATTGTAATTACTACTAGTAGTTCAACTAGAGTAAAGGCCTTATTTTTTAAGTTTTTCATAATTTTATAATTAAAAATAATATATATATATAATAGTAATTTACTTAAATAAGTAAAGGCTTTTTATAAAAAAGTTGTAGACTTTTTCATATTTTTTATTATACTAAAAATAAATATTTATTAAAAATAATATTATTATGGAAGATATAAAAAAAGTAGATTATACAAAAATTGATAAGAAAGTTGAAAATATTATTAAAAAGGCTTGAAAACATTTAAATAATTTAGATAAAGAATTTGTTAAAAAAGAGACTGAAAAAGCATATATCTATGCTAGAGATGCTCATGAAGGACAATTTAGACTTTCTGGTGATCCATATATTATTCATCCAGTTGAAGCAACTGAAATTTTATTGTCTTTGCATCCAGATATTCATACAATTCAGGCTTGTTTTTTACATGATGTTGTTGAAGATACTCCTACAACTTTGGAAGAAATTGAAGAAAACTTTTGAAAAGATGTAGCTTTTTTGTGTGCTTGAATGGAAAAATTATCAAAAGTTAGATATACATGAGAGGATAGAGATATTTGAAGTTTAAGGAAAATGTTTGTTGCTATGGCTGAAGATTTGAGAGTAGTTTTTATTAAACTAAGTGATAGAATTCACAATATGAAAACTCTTAAATTTCATCCAAAAAGAGAAAAACAGATAAAAATAGCAACTGAAACTTTAAATATTTATGCACCAATTGCAGATAGATTATGACTTTTTGCTGTAAAAAATATTTTGGAAGAAGAATGTTTTAAAATTTTATATAAAGATGAATATAAAAAATTAAAAAGAGAATTAAAAGATTTAAGAGAGGGAAGTAAAATATTTTTAAAAGATGCAGAAATAGATATAAAAAAATTGTTAGAAAAAGAAAATATAAAAAATTATAAAATTGATTATAGAGTTAAATCAATTTATTCTATTTATAAAAAGATCCAAAAAAAATGACTTAGTGAAGCAAAGTCTTTATATGATATATTTGGAATTAGAATTGTAGTAAATAATGTAGAAGAATGTTATAGAACTTTATGATTATTACATAATGAATGGTCTCCATTACCTAATAGATTTAAAGATTATATTGCACTACCTAAACCAAATTGATATAAGGCATTGCATACTACTATTGTTTGATTATTAAATAAAAATAAAAGACAACCAGCTGAAATACAAATAAAAACAGCTGAAATGATGGAATATGCAGAAATTTGAGTTGCAGCACATTTCGATTACAAAGAAAAATGAAGTAAAGTTTCTACTGATATGAATTGGGTTAAGGATTTAAAAGAAATAACAGAAAATTTAGAAAATAATGATTTTATTTCATCTCTTAAAATTGATGTTTTTAGCGATAGAATATTTGTATTTACTCCAAAATGAGATTCAATAAATCTTCCTGCAGGTTCAACAGCAATTGATTTTGCTTATAATTTGCATTCTGATTTAGGTGATCATATTTTGATAGCTAAGGTTAATGGAAAAGTATATCCACTTGATAAAGAATTACATAATTGAGATGTAATTGATATTATTATAGATAAAAATAGAAAACCAAATCCTTTTTGGTTATCATTTGTTAAAACCTCAAAAGCTAAATCTAGAATTAAAAACTTTCTTAAAAAAGAAGATAAAGATTCACATAGAGAAAGAGGTAAAGAAGTTATGAATAACTTTTTAGAAAAAAGTTGATTATGAACTTTGGATAAAGATTTAACTTTATTAAAAATAATAGATGGAACAGCCTATAAATTTGATGAAAGGTTATCTTTATTAGAACAAGTATGAAATTTTTCAATTACTCCTTCAAGTTTGATTAGAAGAATTTTAAAAACACATAAATGAGAAGATTTAGCTAGAAAAAGAACTGTAAGCAAAGAAAAATATCAAGAAAAAAAATTAGAAGAAGATAAACCTAAAGAAAAAAGAATAATAGTTTGATGAGATAAAGATATTAAATATAGTTTGGCTAATTGTTGTAAAAGAAGAATTCCAAAAAATATTGTATGACATATTAATTCAAAATGAATAATAAATATTCATAATATTGATTGTAAAATTCTAAAAAGTGTTAACAAAGATAGATTACTTCCTGCTTATATTGAATGAGAAAAATTAGATTCTATTTTTGTAAAACTTTGATTTGAAGTTAAAGATTCTATTTGAGTTTTTCACTGAATTACTAGAGTTTTATTTAATATGAAAATTAATATTGAAGAAATTTCACAAAAAAAATCTGCTTCTTGAAATAAAGAAATAATTTTATTAGTAGAAATACTTGATTGAGATTATTTATTAGTTGATAGGCTTGTTGATAGAATTGCATTAAAACTTTGAGATGATTTAATAAGTAAAAATATTTTGGAAATTAAAGGTTAAAAAAGAGAGATTATTTAATCTCTCTTTTTGCTTCATTAGGCATATATATAGTTTTACATCAAGGGCAAGAAAAAAAATATTCATAGTAGTATTTTTGTTCAGGTTTTAATTTCTTCTTTTTTGGAATCTTTTTTATTACTGGTGTATTACATTTTCAACAAACATCTCACTGCTTTGAAATTTTATTAGTATTTTTTGATTTTTGTAGGGGGGAATCTTGTATTCACCCTATTTTATTTTCTACATTATTTTCTGAATTATAATTTTCCATATAAAAACTATCTTCTAATAAATTATCCATTGTCATTGCAAGAGTTGCTAATTCATCACATTTTTCATTTTCAATATGTCAATTATGTCATTTTACCCAATTAAATTTTACTTCATGCTTTTCAACTTCTTCAAGAAGCTGTTCCCATAAATCATAATTCATTGCTTTTTCAGATTTTGTTCTAAGCCAATTATTTGCTTTCCATTTTTTTGCCCATCATTTTTCAATTCAATTTATTGTATATTGAGAATCTGTAAAAACATTAACCTTTGATTTTTGTTTTAATTTTTTTAATCAATTAATCACACCAGAAAGTTCCATTCTATTATTTGTAGATTTTTCAAATCCTTGAAAAAACTCTTTCTTCTTTCACATATATTCCATAACAATTCAATATCCTGCTCTTCAAGGATTAGGATTTGCTCATCAATCTGAATATAAATTTATTTCAGGCATTTTCATATTTTTTTATTAAATTTTATATTTTTGTATATTCTATTAAAAATTATTGATTTTTCAAAAAATAATTTTATTATTGTAACAATTAGATAAAATATTTTTATTATTTTATAATTTTATAATTTTATAATTTAATAAAAAATAAAAATGGAAACTTGGTTAATATTTTCAATTGCTTCAATATTTTTTGCTAGATTTCATAATTTTTCACTAAAAATTGCTGCAGAAAAACATTATGATATATCAATAATAAATATTTATTCATATATAATAGCTACTTTTATATTTTGAATCTACATTATATTTAACTATAAAAATATAATTTTTGATAACTTTATAATTCTTTTCTTTCTAGGACTTTTTAATGCATTATTATTTTTTGGTTCAATGTTTTCAAGAATTGAAAGTATGAAAAATATAGATACTGTTATATTTTTTCCATTATATAAAACAATTTGACCTATTTTTGTAACTTTAATAAGTTTATTTTTCTTTAAAGAAAATTTAGAATTTAAAGAAATAATTTGAATAGTAATTTGATTTTCTATACCTATGTTGCTTATTACAAATTCAGAAAAGAAAAAACAAAAAAATTTATTTTTATGAATAATATTAGTTTTAGTTACTGTAATATTCACATCTATAACTTGTTGATTTAGTAAAGAAGTTATGATAAAATGATATGATTTAATTTTCTATCTTTTTATTGTTTCTGTATCTTGATTATTCATTTCACTAATTTCATATTTTTATTTTAAGAAAAAAAATAAAACATTAAAAACTAAAGGAATATTTAAATTTTGAATAATAAGTTGAATATTACATTTTGCTTCTTTTTTAAGTTTTATGTTAGCTTTAAATTGAAATTTAGCAATAGTCTATACAATAAATTCTTTTAGTATTTTAATACCAATAATATTATCTGTAATTTTTTACAAAGAAGAAATGACTTATAAAAAAGCATTTATAATTTTTCTTTCAATAGTCTCAATGTTATTCTTTATTTAAATTTTTTTATTTTTAAGAAATCAATATAATATATATAACTTTTTATTATAACTTAATTAAAAACTTATGAAAACATATAAAAATCAAATCATTTTAGTAATAATAGTATTAATTCTAATATTATTATTAACTGTATTTCTATTTAAATCTGAAGAAAATCCAAATGATAAAAATAAAATTATTTCTTTACAAGAAGAGAAGATAAAACTTTTAGAAGATAAATTGAATAATCAAAAAAACTGAAATAAAGTAGAAGAAAAACCTTGATTAATATGAGATTGAGAAGAAAATTTATGAAAAGATTTAAATATTTCTAAAATATATGATGAAGCAGTTTCTTTTTCAAAAAATAAAGAATATGAAAAAGCAATAAAAAACTTTAAATTAGTAATTAAATTAAAACCAGATTCACTAAATGCATATAATAAATTAGCTATGGTTTATTATAATATGAAAGATTATGATAATCAAATAAAAGTTTTTAGAGAGATTTTAAAAACTTATCCAGAAAAGTTTGAATATTATGGTTATATATGAGGTACTTATAATAAATATAATCATATTGAAGAATATAATCTTTATTTATTGATTTCAAGTCTTCTATACTGAAAAGATTTTGATAAACAAGGAGGTATATTTAAAAAATACTATGATTTGGAAAGTAAAAATATAAAAAAATTTATAAAAAATAAGGAATATACTAAATTAAGAGATTATATTTTTAAAAAATATCCTGATGATAAAAAAATAGAAATTAATGTTAAAAATAATAATAATTTAGATTTAACAAATAATTTAGATAATAATTATTGAGATTTTTATAAATTAGCTGTAGAAAAAAGTAAAAAATGAAAAGATGATGAAGCAATTAAATTATATAAAAAAACTATTACATTTTATTCTAAAAATGATTCAAAATATGCTTCAAAATATGGTTTACTTTCTTGAGCTTGGAATAATTTATGATTTAATTATAAAGCTACAAAAGATGAAAATGCTGAAATAATTTGTTTTCTAATTTCAAAAGCTTTATGAACAAGATATGACCAAACAATTAATGCTACAGAAAATCAAAAAAAAATTATCTTACTGGAACAAGAAACTATAAATGAATTTATAAATAATAAAGAATATAATGATTTAAGAAGATATATTTTTAATAAATATCTTTGAGAAGTTATTGATGAATATAATATTGAGAATAATAATCTTGAAAAATGAAATATAATTAATATTAATGTAATTAAATAAAAAAATCTCAAAATTAATTTTTGAGATTTTTTTAATTTTTATTTTCTAAGACCTAATTCTGCAATTAATTCTGCATATTTAGTAGGTTCTTTTCTTTTGATATAAGCCAACATTTTTCTTCTTTTAGCAACCATAGCTAGAATACCTCTTCTTGAGTGGTTATCTTTTTTATGAGTTTCTAAATGATTTTTTAAGTTTTCAATTTCAGATGTTAAAATCGCAACTTGAACAGGAGCTGAACCAGTGTTTTTATCTGCTCCACCAAACTTAGCAACTAGTGCTTTTTTGTCTTCTTTTGTTACTGCCATAGTAATAAGTATTTTTAATAATAAAATATTTTGCTAATTGTCCCAGAAAATACGCCAGAAACAATTACATGAAGTATTATATTATATTTTTTATATTTTGCAAAAAAATATTTGAGATTTTTGTTAAAATATATAATAATAAAATTATTAATAAATAATTATTAAATTATAAATGCAGTTTTAGTAGAAAATATGCCAACTAAAATAATAGAAAAATTTTGAAATAAAATTGATTATAATGTTTTTATGACATATATTCAAACAGAAAAAAAGTAGAAAAAGATATTAATGATATGACTTTATTAGAATACATAAATAGTGATGCATATAAAAATGATGATACTCCACATCAAACACCTGAAGAATTTTTAGCTGATTTAGAGAAAATAAAAAATTAAAATATGATTATTAAAAGAAAAAAGAATTTTACTAAGTCATTTATAAAATTAAATAGAAAAATTCAAGATAAATTTACAGATAAATTAAAAATTTTTATAAAAAATTCATTTGATAAGGTTTTAAATAATCATTGATTGAAATGAAAATTTTTATGATTTGAAATATTGATATAACTTGAAATTTTAGAGCAATAATCAAAGAATATCCAAATTGAAAATATGAATTTGTAGATTTTATAGATATTTGAACACATTCAAAATTATAGAAATAAGAATTATATCTTATTTTTTTTTGTGAAAAAAGAGTTTTTAAATATAATATTTAAAAATATTTTAACAAGGGTCTTTAAGCCCCTTGTATCTAAAAAGTTATGAAACAATTTAAAAAATTTATATTTGAAAGTTATAGCTTTGATGAAGTGTCATTAAAGGCTAGTTTTTTCTATAGTTTTGATAATTGAAATGAGATTTTTGAGGAGATTATTGATTTTAAATCTGGTGTAGTGAATGAAAATTTGCATTCACTACAAAATAAAATTGTTTTAAATAATTTTTTATTCAATTTACATATTGCTTTGTGAATTAGTTATTATAAACTTTTTCCTACTAAAACTTTAGAAGTTAAATCTGGTTTTTTAGCTGATGAACAAATTGTTTTTTGGAAGAAATTTTATAAAAACTGACTTTGAGAATTTTTTATCAAAAATGATATAGATTTTAGTGAATTGATTAATTTTACAAATTCTTGAAGTATTTGTAATTTGGAAGAATTAACAGTCAAAAATAATTATATAGAAAGTTCAGCTAATTTTGTTAAATCAAAAGATTTACTTTTATGGTGAGGAGGAAAAGATTCTATTGTAAGTTTTTCTTTATTAAATAAAGAAAAAAAAGATTTTGATTTATTTGTATTTTGAAAGAATGATTCAATAAAAGAAAATACAGCTAAAATAGCTGAAAAAGAAATTTTATTAGTTAAAAGACAATTATCAAAAAATTTATTTAAACTAAATGAGGAAGGATATTATAATGGACATGTTCCAATTACTTGAATCATTGCTTTTGTTACATTTGTGGTTAGTTATTTATACTGATATTCAAATATTATTTTGAGTAATGAAAAGTCTGCAAGTGAGAATAATACCATTTGGAATAGTCTTGAAATAAATCATCAATATTCAAAAAGTTTAGAATTTGAAATAGATTTGAACAAATATTTACATAATTATATTTCAAAATGAATTAATTATTTCTCTCTTCTGAGATGAATGTATGAGTATAAAATAGCTTCTATTTTTTCTAAACAAAATAAATTTTTTAAAGATTTTAGTAGTTGTAATAGGAATTTTGTAATTACAAAGGAAAAACAAAAAAAATTATGGTGTTGTGAATGTGAAAAATGTAGTTTTGTGTTTTTAATATTATCACCTTTTTTAGAAGAAAAAGAATTATTAAATATTTTTTGAGAAAATTTATTTGAGAAAATAGAATTAGAAAAAACTTTTAGGGAATTGATTTGATTAGAAAACTATAAACCTTTTGAATGTGTTTGAACATATGATGAAAGTTTATTATCTGCTAAAAAAGTTATTAAAAATAATAATATTTCTTGAATAGTTTTAGATAATTTAAAAGAAGAAGTTTTAGAAAAATGTAATGATGAATCTGAAAAAGAATTAGAAAAAAAATTATTAAAAATAGAATGATGAAATTCTATCCCAGAAAACTTTAGTAAATTATTAAAATAAATAATGAGATTTAAAGAATTTAGATTTAAAAAGAAAAAGAATATTTTAGAAAAATATTTTAATATTTTTGATAAATACCCAAGACATTATTTTATTTTTGTTATTTTTTTTGTTGCTTTTTTAATAATCACAAAAACAGTTTTTGTATATACAATTACTGATTATGATTTTTATAAAGAAAAAGCTGATTTTCAACAAATTTTAGAAGTAAAAATTCCTATTACAAGATGAACAATCTTTTCTTGAAATAAGAAGCCAACAACACTATCAACTACAGTTAATCTTAATGATTTAGCTATTGATCCAACACAAAATTGAGATATTAATAAATTAATATGATTTTTAACAGATGTTATTTATAGGGAAATATGTGAGAATAAACAATCCACAGAATGTTATGATAATCTTTTATATTTTATAAAAAAAACTGAAATTCTTAATTTTGAAATAATTAAAGTTAAAACAATAATTGCAGAGGAGTTAAAAAAGAAAATTTCAAAAAAATATATTACTAGTATTTTAATCACTGAAGATTTAAGTGAAAAACAAATTTATAATATTAATTTGTTAAAATTACCAGAATTATTTATTTATGAAAAATGACTTTATATTGATCCTACTTTGGTACAAAATAAAGCATTTACTGCAAAGAAACTATCAACAATAATTTCTTTTCCAGAAGAAAATTTAATACCTTATATGAAAAAAAGAGAAAGAAAATATATATTTCTATTAAAGAAAATATCAATAGAAATCTCTTCAGAAATACAAGAGTTTATAAAAGATGAAAAAAATGCAATTAGAAAATGATACATAAAGAAAGAAAATTGAATTTCAAAATTTTTACAATTAACTCCACATTCTCATAGATATTTTCCAGAAAATAAAATAGCATCACAAGTATTATGATTTGTTGATAAAGAAGGTAAATGACATTATTGACTTGAATGATATTTTGATGAAATTTTAAAATGAGAAGCAAAAGAAATTGTTATTAGAAAAGATATTAAATGAAGAGTAATCAACCCAATTGACCTTAAAAAATGATTTATTGAAAGAGAATGAGCTATAATATATTCTACTATTGATAGAAATGTTCAAAAAAAGGTTGAAGAAATTATAAAAAATTGAGTTAAAAAATATAATGCTAATCAATGAAGTGTTATCATTATGAATCCAAAAAACGGTAAAATAATTGCTATGGCTAATTATCCAACTTATAATCCAAATAAAGTTTGAAAAGTTTATGAATTAGAAAAAGTTAATTACAAAAAATATAAAGATCCAGCAAATGAATTAATATGAAAAGGTGTATTTGTAGAGGATGAAATTAAGTGAAAAGAATTTATTTTTAATAGTAAAAAAATTCTTCTAAGAGCTGCAACTAGAGAAGAATTATGAATATATAAATTACAAAAATATAAATATAAAAATGATTTATGATCATTTGTCCATAGAAATCCAATAATTTCTGATATATATGAACCAGGTTCAATTATGAAAGCTATAACAATGGCTATATGAATTGATTCTTGAGAAATTACAAGAAATACATATTATAAAAATAACTGACCAATTAAGATTGATCAATTTCCCATTTCAGATATTGCTCATGAATGTAGATGATATCATACATTTTCACATGCATTAAATTATTCATGTAATGTATGAATGGTTAGAATTGTACAAAAAATATGAAAAGCATTATTATATAATTATTTGATTGATTTTGGTTTTTGAAATATTACAGAAATTAGTTTAGAATGAGAAACTTCTTTAGAATTAAAAAATTATGAAAAATGGTCAAATGCACAACTTTATACTTCGTCATATTGATTATGAATAAATGTTACACAAATTCAAATGGCTGTTGCATATTCTGCTTTAGCTAATGGTTGATTAATTTTAAGACCTCAAATAATAAATAAAATTAATTTCTGAGATTGAAATGAGATTATTTTTAAAAAGGAAATAGTAAGAAGAGCAGTATCAGAAGATACTTCAAAAATTATGATAGATGTTCTAGTAGATTCTATTGAAAAATGAGTAGCAAAACATTGAAAAGTTGATTGATATTTATTAGCTTGAAAAACTTGAACAGCTCAAATTGCTTATAAATGATGATATGAAGATAAAAATATGCCTTGAGCAACAAATGCATCTTTTGCATGATTTTGACCTGCTCAAGATCCACAATTTGTAATTATTGTAAAATTAGTTAGACCAAGAACTAATAACTATTGAGGTTTAACTAGTTCATATATTTTTTCTGATATTGCAAAATATATGCTTGAATATAACAAAATACCAAAAATAAAATAATTTTTTAGAAAACACAAATTGTTTTCTTTTTTTTTTAAAATATTTTAATAAGCTTAAAAAAAAATAATAAAAAACTACTAATAAATTAGTAGTTTTTATAATTTTTTAATGGTGCCAAATACTAGATTTGAACTAGTGACACAAGGATTTTCAATCCTCTGCTCTACCCCTGAGCTAATCTGGCATTTCTTATTCTCTTTCAGAACAAAAGTATTATATATAAATAAAATAAAATGCAAATCTTTTTTAATAGTTTTTATTTTTTAACTTTTAAACTTGTAAAAATAGCTATTTTTATTAAAATAAAATTAATTATTTAATAAATAAATTTAAAAGAATGAAAATACAAGTTTGTTGCTGAAAAGCATGTAAATTGAATTTTTCTGAATATATCACAAAAAGAATAAAATGAGATATTGAAAGGCTAAATTTAAAAGATATTGAAATAGAAGAAACTTTATGTATGTGAATGTGTAATAAATGACCAAATGTAAAAATTGATTGAGAAATCTTCAACTATGCAGAACCTGCTAAGATTTCTGACAGAGTGGTTAATTGACCTAAAAAGAAAAAGAAAAAATTTAATAATAAAAAATAAAACAATGCAAATATATAATACATTAAAAAAAGAAAAAGAAGAATTTAAACCTTTAAAACAAGATAAAGTGAAAATTTATTTTTGTGGACCAACAGTTTATAATAATGCTCATATTGGGAATTTAAAAACTTATACTGGAAATGATATAGTTGTTAGAACTCTAAAATTTTTAGGTTATCCTGTTGAAACAACAATGAATATTACTGATGTTGATGATAAAACTATTAGAGATAGTCAAGCTAGTTGAGAAAAATTATGAGATTTTACTCAAAAATATACAGACTTATTTTTTGAAGATTTAGAAAAATTAAGAATTCATCCAGCTGATAATATTGAAGCAATTTCAAATATTATTCCAGAAATGGTTAGAATGATAAATACTATGCTAAGAAGAGGTTTTGCATATATTGCAGATGATAATAGTATTTATTTCAAAATTTCAAAATCTAGTAAATATTGAAATCTAGCTAATATTGATTTAAAAGGTTTAAAAGAATCTGCTAGAATTGATAATGATGAATATGATAAAGATACTGCTTGAGATTTTGTTTTATGGAAAGCATATAATGTAGAAAATGATTGAGAAAATTTTTGGGAAGAAGAATTTGAAAGCTGAGATAAAAAAGTAGTTTTAAAATGAAGGCCAGGTTGGCATATTGAATGTTCTGCTTGTGCTATGAAACATTTTTGACCACAAATAGATATTCATATGTGAGGAGTAGATTTAATTTTTCCACATCATCAAAATGAAATTGCTCAAACAGAAGCCTGCACAAGAAAAACTTTTTCTAAATACTGGGTTCACCACTGACATTTAATGGTGGATTGAAAAAAAATGTCTAAATCTCTTTGAAATTTTTATACTTTATCAGATTTAGAAAATAAATTTAGTAAAATAGATAAAAATTTATTATACAGAGCAGTTAGATTAAACTTTATAAATTGTAAATACAGAGATTGAGTAGATTTAAGTTTTGAAAAATTGGAAGCAAATTTTAACACACTTAATAAAGTTGATGAAACATTAAAAACTGTTTCAAGAAATATTCCTTTAACAGAAGAAAAAGGTGTTTCAAGAGAATTTAGAGAAAATATGCAATGATTAATGCAAGATTTCATAGCTTCACTTGAAGATGATTTCAATATCCCAGAAGCACTTGCACTTTTCTACTCATTCAATAAATTTGTAAATTCAGGAATTGTTGATAAATCTTTCAGCAGAGAAGAATTAGAATCAATTTTAGATATGTATGAACAATTAGATGAAGTTTTTGGCATTATGGATTTTTCAGTTTTAGAAGAAACTCAAGATGATACTCCGGCAGAAATTACAGAACTTTTTGAAAAAAGGCAAAAAGCCAAATCAGAAAAAGATTTTGAAACAGCAGATAAAATAAGAGATGAATTAACTGAAAAAGGTTGGAAAATTGTTGATGCAAGAGAGGGAAGTAGAGTTGAGAGAGTTTAGTTTTTTAAATAAACTATGATTACAAAAATAAATAAAAACATTACTGAAAATATAAAGCAATTACTTGTTGGAGCAAGAGAAAAAGTTGTGAAGAGTGTGAACCTGACTATGGTTTATACTTATTTTGAGATTTGAAAAATTATTGTGGAGAATGAACAGAATTGAGGAGATAGGGCTGTTTATTGAGAAGAGACTTTAAAATCTGTTAGTAAGGAATTAACTAAGGAATATTGAAAAGGTTTTTCAGAGAGAAATTTGAAATATATGAGAAATTTTTATAAAATATATTGAAAAGGGCAGACACTGTCTGCCCAATCTTGAAAATTAGAAAAATTACTTTTAAAATCAGAAAAAATTGAGTTTAAACTTTCTTGGTCACATTATGTTTTTCTGATGAGATTAGATGAAAGAGAAAGAAATTTTTATGAAAAAGAAAGTGTTTTGAATGATTGGTCTTTGAGAGAATTAAAAAGACATTTTGATTCTTCACTTTTTGACAGAGTAATTTTAAGTAAAAATAAATCTGGAGTTTTAGAAGATAATTTAGAAAAATATCATTACCCTGAAAAAGCAGAAGATATAATGAAAAATCCCTATATTTTAGAATTTTTAGGGCTTGAAGAAAGTTCTAAATATTCAGAAACTGAACTTGAAGAAAAAATTATTGAACATTTAGAAAAATTCTTACTTGAAATGTGAAAAGGTTTTACTTTTGTTTGAAGACAAAAAAGATTTACTTTTGATGAACAACATTTTTTTGTAGATTTAGTATTTTATAACAGATTATTAAAATGTTTTGTAATTATTGATTTAAAAATTGGTAAAATTAAACATCAAGATATTGGACAAATGCAAATGTATGTAAATTATTATGATAGATTTGTAAAAACCTCTGATGAGAATTCAACAATCTGAATACTTTTATCAAAAGATAACAATGAATCTTTAGTTGAAATAACTCTTCCAGAAAATTCTAATATTTTTTCTAAAGAATATAAATTATATCTTCCTACAAAAGAAGAATTATTGAAAGAAATTAATAAAATTTAAATTAAAATTTATGATTATAGATTGAAAAAAAATAGCAAAAAAAATATATGATTGATTAAAGGAGGATATAAGTAGGGTCTGCAGGCCTGCAGACCCTACTTATATCTATCCTACACTTTGAGCGATCTTAGTCTGAGAAAATTCTCCTAGTTTAAGGTATATTAAACAAAAAAGAAAATGGGCAGAATATATATGAATGAATTTTGAATTAAAAAACTTTTCTGATAATGTAACTGAAAAAGAATTATTAGAATTTTTAAAAAAGTGGAATAATGATGAAAATATTAGCTGATATATTGTTCAATTACCACTTCCAAAACATATAGATTCTACAAAAATATTAAATGCTATAAATCCTAAAAAAGATGTTGATTGATTTCATCCAGAAAATCAAGGAAAAATTTTAGTGTGAGATGAATCAGGTTTTGCTCCCTGTACACCATATTGAGTTATGTGAATTTTTGATGAATTAAATATTAATTTACCTTGAAAAGAAGTTGTAGTTATTTGAAGAAGTAATATTGTTTGAAAACCAATTACAGCAATGTTAATTAATGCTTGAGCAACTGTTATTAGTTGTAATTCAAAAACTCTAGATATTTCAAAATATACAAAAACTGCGGATATAGTAGTTTGTGCAGCTGGTCAACCTTGATTATTAAAACTAGAAAATATTAATAATAATACTATAGTAATAGATGTAGGTTTTACAGTTATTGATTGAAAAATTTATGGTGATGCTGATTTTGAAAAAATTAATGAAAACTGAAATTTGATTACTCCAGTTCCAGGTTGAGTTGGAAGATTGACAGTTGCTAATTTATTAAAAAATACTTATAAAGCATTTTTACAAAGTAAATAAAAAGTAGGGTATGCAGGCCTGCATACCCTACATAAAATTAAAAATAATATTATGAAACACTTGCCACTACTAATTTCTACAATTCTCATTATTTTATCATTCTTCACTTGAATACTTTTTCAAAAAACTAAAGATAATTTAGAATTAGAAAAAATGCAAAATAAAAAATATTATATTAATTTAGAACAACTAAAAACTAAATTAAAAATTAATAATCCTTATTCTAATATAATTATTAAAGTAAATGGTGAAGAATTGAGTTGAGAAAAAATTTTAAAACTAACTAAATAAAAATGACAGTACAAATTATTTTCTACATAATCCTAGCATTATACATCTGAGAATTTATATTCTCAAAAACTCTAGATTATCTAAATACTACAAAATGGAAAGATTCACTTCCAGAGGAGTTAAAAGATATTTATGATGAAGAAAAATATTCTAAATCAATGAAATATGAAAAAACTAATCACAAGTTTTCTAGTATTACATGAATATTTAGTTTTACAATAATGCTATTAATGCTAATATTTGGTTGATTTGGTTGGTTGGATAATTTAGTGAAATGATTTACTGAAACTTCACTTTTACAATCATTGTATTTCTTCTGAATAATTTCAGTTGTAAATTCTATAATTTCAATACCAGTTTCTTATTATTCTACTTTTATAATTGAAGAAAAATTTTGATTTAATAAAATGACTAAAAAGTTATTTTGGATGGATACTATAAAAAGCTTTTTTCTAAGTTTAATAATTGGTTGAGCAATTTTAGCTATAATTATTTGGTTATATAATCTTGATCAAAACAATTTCTGGATTTATGCTTGGGGAGTTGTAACTTTCTTTTCAGTATTTATGATGATGTTTTATTCAAGTGTAATTGTACCAATTTTTAATAAACAAACTCCACTTGAAGATTGAGAATTAAGAAGTGCAATTCAAAACTTTGCTGATAAAGTTTGATTTAAATTAGATAATATTTTTGTTATTGATTGATCTAAAAGAAGTTCAAAAGCAAATGCTTATTTTTCTGGTTTTGGTCCTAAAAAAAGAATTGTTTTATATGATACATTAATTAAAGATTTAAGTGTTGAAGAATTAGTTTGAGTTTTAGCTCATGAAATAGGTCATTATAAAAGAAAACATACATTTCAAATGTTGGCTTTTTCAATAATTCAAACTTGAGCAATGTTATTTATTTTAGGTCTAGCACTTAAAAATCCTGAAATTTCTCAAGCACTTTGAGCAAAAGAGGGAAGTTTCCATGTTTGAGTCTTAGCTTTTTGAATATTATTTACTCCAATCTCTATAATTCTTTGAACATTTTCTTCAGTTTTATCAAGAAAAAATGAATATGAAGCTGATGCTTTTGCAAAAGAACATTATGATGCTGAAAAATTAAAAGAAGCATTAATTAAATTATCAAGAAATAATTTATCAAATCTTCAACCTCATCCAGCTTATGAATTTTTTCATTATTCTCACCCAACAGTTTTAAAAAGATTAAAAGCTTTAGGTAAATAAAAAAATCCCAAATGGGATTTTTTTTATATTTTCCAGTCAAAGAATTTTCATAATTCTAATCTTTCATCATCAAATTTAAATAGTTTTCAATTTTTCTTTAACATTTTTAATACTTCATCAACTATTTTTTTAGAAACATTTTCTCAATAAAGATGTTCTTTTTTTATCATATTTTTATTTAAAATTGCACCTTTTACAATTTCAGCCATTAATTTTGCATTAATTGGTGGAGCAATAATATTCGTTCATTCTAAAATAGTTTCAGTTCTATCACTACCAAATCTAAAAGTAACACATGGCACTCAAACAATATTTGCTTCTTCTTGCATTGAACCAGAATCTGTAACAACAGCTCAAGCTTTTGAAATCATATCCATAACTTCTGCATGATGAGCTAAAGCAGGTCAATAAGCAAAGTTTTTAGAATACTTTTTCTTTAATTCTTCAATATCTTTTCTCAAACCATAATTATCTATTGCAAATTCACTTGCGTAAAGTCATAAAAAACAAACATAAACTCAATCTTGAATTAACTTTTTTATAGCATTATAAATAACTAAAAATCTTTCTTTTTTTTGTGTGTTTTCTCTTCTATGGACAGTTATAAATATAAAAGGTTTTCATTTCATATTTGGAAATTTTTCAAAAGCTTTTGAATTTCACATTTTTCCCAGAGAAATTTTAATAGCATCAGCTACTGTATTTCAAACTACTTTTATATGTTCTTTTGGAAAACCTTCATCTATTAAGGTTTTTTTATAAAGTTTTACAGGAGCAGCAAAAAATCAAGTTGATCCCTCAATGGCCCTTGTGTCAAATTGTTCAGGGTAAGGTTCTATACTACCTCTTTCATAAATATCAAAATTTTGTAATGATTTATAATAGTTTTCCCAATTAAAATTTCCTGCTTCAAAATTTTCAAATAAGTTATAATAAAATTCTTTTGATGGTGTAAAAGTTCTAATACCAGCTTCAACATGAACAACTGCAAATTTATTTAAAAAAGCAGCTTTGTCAGCTGTAGTTGCTGTCATTGTATCTCAATGAACATAAGGAACAGGAATTTTTTTATAATCTCTATAAATTTCAACTAACAAATCTCAAAGTCTTTCAACAATTAGAGAATATTTTTTATGAATATCTCAATAAATATTTAAGTTAATATCTACATTCATTGAAAATTCTGTTAATACTCATTTACTTAGGTTATAATCATAATGCTGACCAGTATGGACTAAAACAACTAATTCTCATCTATTTATTAATTCTTTATAAAGTGGAGCTTGTTTAATAATATCAGGTTTAGTTGCAATCATTATAATATGAGCATATTTTTTTTCAGTATTTTGTAAATCATTCCAAAAACCTTGTCTTATAAAAACTGCATTTTCTTCACATTTATTATTTTCCATATATTTATTATTTTACTTTATAAAATTATTATAGATAATAATAATTAATAAAATTATTGCAAAATAAAATTTGGTTTTTATTAAAAATTTAGTAAAATTTTTTGTAATAATATTAAAATAAACTTGTAGGAAAATTAAAATAAAGTATACAAGGCCCTAAAGGGAACCTTGTTGATTTATTGGATTTTTCATACAAATCAACAGAATGCTTCAGCTTTCTGTTTTCTATAATTTTACTAAAACTTTAATATACTAATTAAAATATGAAAAAAATTTATTTAATAGATGCAAATTCATTCATTTATAGAATGTTTTATGGAGTTCCTGAAATGATAACTAAAAAATGAGAATATGTAAATGCTATTTTTGGGATAGCTAGATTTTTTTTAGTTCAAATGAAATATGAAAATCCTGATTATTTAATTTTTGTAAAAGATGCAAAATGAAAAAATTTTAGACATGATTTAGATGAAAATTATAAAGCAACTAGAGATAAAATGCCTGATAATTTAAAAACTCAAATGCCAATTATTTCAGAAATGGTAAAAAAAATGTGAGTTCCAATTATTGAAATTGAAGGTTTCGAAGCTGATGATGTTATTTGAACTTTAGCTAATAAATATAATTGAGTTGAAAATTGTGAAGTTGATATTTTAACTTGAGATAAAGATTTATACTCTCTTGTTTCAAAAAATGTTTGTATTTATGATACAATGAAAAAAAAGAAATTTTGAATAGATGAAACTATAGAAAAGTTTTGAGTTAAACCAGAATTAATAATTGATTATTTAGCTATTGTTTGAGATAAAGCAGATAATATTCCTTGAATTGCTTGATTTTGACCAAAAAAAGCAGTAGATTTATTGAATATACTATGATGAATTACAGAAATATATAAAGTTTTAGATGAACAGAATTTTGATAATCTTGATGAAAAGTTAAAAAAAATATACAGATGAAAAAATATTGAAAAATTAGAAACTTCAAAAGAAGATGCTTTTTTATCAAAAAAATTAGCAACTATAGAATTGAATGTTAATTTACCTAATTTTGATTTAGAAGAATATAAATTTACTCCAGAAGAATATATAACTCCAGAAATACAAACTTTATTTAGAGAATTAGAATTTAATAGTTTATTATGAGAAGAAGCTCCCAAATTAAAAAATTGGGAAGATTTAAAACTAAAAGTAAATATTGTAGATACTGATGACAAACTAGAAAAATTATTTAATAATATTAAAAATTATTCTCAAGTCGCAATAAAAACTGAAACTACAAGTACAGATATTATAAAAGCAGAATTAGTATGAATAAGTATTTATTTAAACAATGAAAATATTTTTTATATTAATAGATGACACTCTTGAAATAAAATTTCAGTTTTGTATTTAAAGGAATTTCTTGAAAATCTATTCAAGTTAGATTTAACAATTATATGATATAATATAAAATATGATTTAGAAATTATAGATTTATTTTTAAAGTCAGATAATATTATTTCTGAGAATATTCAAGATACTCAATTATGATTAGGGATATAATCTTAAAAACATATTTTTAAGGAAGAGCAAGTTAAAATTTTTGCTCTTTTTTTTGTGTAATGATAAAATATAGTTGTTGAAAAGTTTTATTTTATTATTTAAGGAGAAAACTTATGAAAAAATTTTTAACTAAACAATGGTCATTTATGATGGCAGGTATAGTTTTTGGGGTTGCTCAAATTATTTATATGGTTTGATTAATTATTCCAAAAATGGATTCAGCTATGGAAACTTGGAAAATTAAACCTATTACAGTAACTACTGATTTAGGTAAAATGTTTAGAAGTTTGGAAGTGTGAATTAATAATTTATTTTGATTTCAATCTGAATTATATGGTAATTATGGAGCTGATGGAGTAATGTCTGCTACTGGTGGAGCATTTATTCCAGGTATTGGTACTGCTATTTTAGGTATGATTATTGGTTGATTCTTGGTAGTTTTATTTGAAAAACAAAATAGACTTTGGGTTAAATATTCTGCAAAATTATTGTTAATTGCATTTATTGGTTGAATGTTTTTCTCATATGGGACAAGATTAGCTGGTGGATGTACACTAAATCATCTACTTGGTTGAGTTCCAATGATGAATATTCATTCACTTGTTGCAATTGTATTTATGAGTATGTGAGGTTTAACAGGTTTTTGGTTAATGACAAAACTTGGATTAGCTAAATATTTTAAACATCAAGAAGATCTTGATTATGTAAAAGCTCAATATAAAAAAGGGAATACTGATGGTATTACTTATGATCCAAAATATAATCCTTGGAAAAATCCAATGATTTGGTTAGGTTTAACTTTTTTAATTGCATTTGTTGGTTTTGCAATTCTTGGAATGATTAATAATCCAGAATTTTTACAACATATGAAAGGTGATTCATTAAAAGGTTTTGGTAAATCTATTGCTGATAAATGATTATCTTATGTTATTGTAACATTATTTGCTGGTATTATTGCAGGATTTGCAATGGCAAAATCAGGTTTTGGTACAGAATGTGCTTTAATTTCTGCTGAAGCATCAGCTATGATTAAAAAAGATGAAAAAAAATGGGCTAAAATGGGATTACCAAATATTACAAGAACTTTATTTAAAGGATTACTTCCTCTTCAATGAGTTGCTGCAATGTGGGTAATTGTATCTATTTTTGTATTAATCACAGTTTACTTTTTAGGAATGAAACATGGTTTTACTGACCCAACTAAATACAAATTTTACTTAACTGCTTGAGTTCCAATTGGTGGATTTTTCCTTGGATTTGGTGCAGTTTTACTTATTGGTTGTGAAATTAGATCTTATATGAGACTTGGAATGTTATATTTAAACACTCTAATTTGATTTATTGGTTTTGCTGTAGGTTACTTACCTTTCACTCTTTTTTACAAAGAACATAAAGAATTTTTAAGTTCTACTATTGTTCCATATTTCAAAGAAAATGAAATTTTTACAGTTCCAGATTTAATTGTAGGGCACACTGGTCATCCAACTGGACAAGCAATTGTTGCATCTCTTTGGACAATTATGTTAATTTTACTTTTCATTTGGACTATTAAAAAAGGTAAAGCTAATTTATGAGCTAAAAGATGTTCTGAATTTTTAAGTAAAAATACTGAACAAATTCATGATAAATATGGTGATGAAATTAAAGTTAAATTAAAATAAAAAAATACATTTTAAAGAAATAAATTAATTTTTATTTCTTTTTTTTGTGATTTGACAAAAAAAAGAAAGCAATATAATTGTAGAACATTATTTATAATTAAAAAAAAGAAAAAATGTTCAAAACAATAGGTTTATGGTTTGCAATGAATGCAGCAATAATGGTAGTAATTACAATTTCATTTTACTTAGTAGAAAGATTTTTTGGTATATCACTTAGTACTCATACTTGAGGTTATATAGGAATGTTTATTTCTGCTGCAATAATTGGTTTTGCAGGTTCATTTTTATCTTTAGCTATTTCAAAATGGATGGCAAAAAGAGCATATAAAATGACTTTTCTTACAGAAGAAAATGAATGAACTTTATCTGAAAAGGAAAGAATAGTTTATTCAACTGTTATTAGTTTAGCTAGAGCAAATAGTATAAAAACACCTGAAATTGGTATTTATATTGATAGTGAACCAAATGCATTTGCTACTGGTCCTTCTAAAAATAATTCTTTGATTGCTGTTTCTACTGGTTTATTAGAATGAATGAATAAAGATGCAATTGAATGAGTAGTTGCTCATGAAATGGCTCATATTTTAAACTGAGATATGGTTACAATGACTTTATTGCAATGAGTTTTAAATACATTTGTAGTATTTATTTCAAATATTTTAACAAATATTATAGATAATATGCTTGATGAAAAAATGTGATTTTTTGCAAGAATGGGAGTAGTTATTTTTTTCCAATTATTACTATGAATACTTGCTTCACTTATAGCAAATAAATTTTCAAGATATAGAGAATTTAAAGCTGATGCTGGAAGTGCAAAATATGTTGGTAAAGATAAAATGATAGCTTGATTACAAGCACTTAAAAATATGCAAAATTTAGCTTCTTCTGATGAATGAAAAATGGCAGCAATGCAAATTTTAACTAAAAAAAGAACTTGATTTATGGCTTTATTTTCTACTCATCCAGATTTAGATGATAGAATTTCAGCTTTAGAAAATTTAAGAATATAATTATGTCAAGACCTTGTAAAATCAGAAATATAGAAAAAGAAGTGGAATTTACTTGTTTTAAACCTGCTTGAGTTTCAAGAGAAAAATTAGAAAAAGTTGAATTACAAGCCTCTGAATTAGAAGCTCTTAGACTGTCAAATTTAGAAAACTTTTCTCAAAAAGAGGCTTCAGAAAAAATGAATATTTCTGCAAGCACCTTCAATAGACTATTAAAATCAGCTAATAAAAAAATTACAGATTTTTTAGTAAATTGAAAATGATTAAGAATTTATAAAAAAGATTGAAGTCATAATTGTACATAAAATATTAAGATAATTAATTAATATTGAAAATCTTTATTAAAATCTTGACCTTTTAATAAAAATTCCTATTATTAATGATAGTATTTAGGAGAAGATAATAAATAATAAAATTAATGCAATGCAAAATAATTCAATGTTGGAAGATGAAAGATTATCTGAAAAAGATTTTTTTGATAAGTATTTTACTATTCCTAATGAAAATCCAAATATGTATCCAAAATGTCCTGCATCAGCTTGAATAGGACATATTATGACAAAATTAGTTGAAGAATGAGTTTATAAAATAGATGAAGTATTAAAAAAAGAATATTCTCTTTATAATGATGATAAAGTAAATAAAGTCATATATGATTTATATGAAATATTAGAGGGGACTGGGCTTAGAGATAATTTTTCAACTATTTTTACAAATGCAAAATTAAAAGATTTTTTTTCATATGAAACATCAACTAATTTTGTAGAATGAATATTTAAAATATTAAAAGAAAAATTTAAAAATTGAGAAATAAAATATGATACATGGATTAACATTATGAAAGAATTTAAAAATTATGATTGAAATAATTTAGTAGAAAAATTAGTTGAAAATAAAAATAAAAAAAATATTAGTTAAACTTAAAATCTAGAAAAATCTAGATTTTTTTCTTGCAAAAAAAATAAAATAAATATAATAATTTTGATACTATTATGAAATATATTTCATAATAGTATTTTATATTTTAAATTAAAATAATTTATGAAAAAAATAAATTTAATGGACAAATATCCAGTTTACACAAAAAAAATTAGTAAAGAAGATACTAAATTTAAAAATGTAGATGAGTTTATAAATGCTTTAAAAGAAAAAGTTGAAGCTGATGATGTTGCTACTTATATTTGAATATTTGATCATTATACTCATACTAAAGGTTTAGAATGAGAAATTATGGATTGAATGATTGCAGGGAAAATATTACTTTTTTGTTTTGGTGTTTCAATTCCAAAACCACAAGCTATGGCAGTAAGACCTAGAAATATTGCAATAGCTGAATTTGAAAATAAATTTGTAGTTTCATTTTTAGAGGCTCCTATGGAAAAAGCAAATACAAAAAAAATTAATTGGATTATTGAACATATTGAGGATTAAACCCA
>Ga0256827_10000042_pt1 | contig 62120 bp, 46 predicted proteins | sample CV84metaG_FD_185977 | JGI IMG/M metagenome (GOLD analysis project Ga0256827, IMG submission 185977) | Hydrothermal vent microbial communities from East Pacific Rise, Pacific Ocean - CV84 | ecosystem: Environmental > Aquatic > Marine > Hydrothermal vents | place: Pacific Ocean: East Pacific Rise... | reverse complement strand
TTATAAATGGAGTAATTTTAGTCAGTTTGTGCATTGGAAAGAGGTTATGATTTAAAGTTGATTCTTTCAAATTTTATGAATTTTACTCATAATCTCTTTCTACACAACCTGACTATTTTTTACAAATTAATTCTATTTGATACTCTATAAGAATCTTATCAACACTTTCATATTGTTTTCTTTTAAATGCATTTTCAGTTTGTTTAAAAATTTTATTTTTTTCTTTTTCTGTTTTTCATAAATTTTTTAAACATTCATTTAAAAAAGTTATATAATTTTCTTTTGGTTCACAAAAAGCCAAATTTTTAATAGTAAAATTATTTATTCAAATGTTATTAGAAAAAGAAAATAAAATATTTTGAATCATTGATATTAATTTTTTTCTTTTATTATGTAAAAAATAATTTAAAAATATAAATAATTGTTTTCAATTAATTCATATTTTATTATTAATAAATGTATCCCATACTCTTTTGTTGTTCTTTGATTTTAATATATATGAATTGATAAATGAACATAAAGCATCAAAACTCTCTACATTATAATAAATATAAGATTCAACTAAATTTCATTCTGTTTTAGGAAAAATATTATAGTTATGTATATTTTTCAAATACTCTTTTCTTTCAGGTTTTTCTAAAAACCAAGCTTTTGAAAAAGGCTTTATTCAATCAACTTTTAATCATTCTTGATTATAATCTAATAATATTTCATCATCTCACATAAAATCTAAGAAATTTTCATAATTAACAGGATAATTATCATCAATTTCTACTTTTTCTCACCAGTTTGATTTAAAATTAATAGATTCAACAAAATATCAATAATAAAATCATTGAGTATATCACAATATTTTATCTAATTTCTCTGAAATTATTGTTAAATTTATTTCTTTTGAATAAAGTTCTATTAAATCATCTAAACTAAAACTTTGCTCATTTACAAGTCTTACTGATAAATAAATATTTTTAACTATTAAATATAATTCTCATCATTCCTTAATATCTACTGAATCCCAATATCTACCTTCTTTTTCAAAAATAGGACATAATTTAAAAAAATCTATTAAATTAGTTTCATTATTAATTAATCATAATTCCAATTCTTTTATTAAATCTAATATATTCTTATCTTTTAAATCTTCTCAAGTTAATTCTATTCAAGTATAATCTTTAATATTTTTTATAGATTTTTTTAAATCAAAACTATTTTCTCAAATATCAAATTGATTCACTCAAACTACAAATATTTCTAATAATTGTTTTGATAAATATCAATCTATTAATTGTAAAACTTCTTCTAGTTTTTCTTTAATTTCTTTAAAATTAAAATCATTTCCATTTCTATATTCTACTATTTCCATAGAAGCCTTTATTTGAATCTCTAAATTTGAAAAATCACCTGAATTAATTGCTTCTTGAATTAAATAATTATTAATTCTATAAGAAATCATTGGATTAGAATTAATATAATCTTTATCATTATAAGCATATTTTTCTCATATCACATAATCTAACTTTCTTTTATCTCTATAATAATTATCCCATGGTCTTTCACAAAAAGTATCTGTTTTTTGAACAAATTCTAAATAAGCAATTAATTTTTCTTTAGTAAAATTATCAAAATATTTTAATGATTTTTCTAAATCATAAGAAAAATTATTAATATTATTTTTAATATTATTTAAAAAATCAAAACCTGAAATATTAACTTTATTTCAATTTAATTGAATAAGATCGTTAGAATCAAAATCTTCTACATATTTATTTAATAATAAAATTTTTTCAACATTTATATAATCTTGTCATATTCTCTTTATAACTAATAAAAATTCATTAATACTTAACTGCTTGTTATGTACTTTTTTAAAGTAATCTATAATACTATCTATATTTTCTAAATATCATTCATTTAAAAAAGTATTTAAATAAATATAATCTTTATTACTATTCATAAGAAAACATTAAAATTTTCTTCTATTTGAGTGTAATTTCAAATAGTTTTTTCAATATTAAACAAATCACAAATTTCATTAATATTTCTTAAAATATGTGAATCTGAATATAATATTGCATTTTGAATTTGAGTATTTTCTTGAAAAAAATTCTTTTTATTAGACTCTACTTGATATTCTTCTAATTCTTTATTATCATTTTCTATATATTCTTTTTTATATTTTGTAATAAAAAAATCTATACTATTTATTTCTACATCAAATATTTTATTTAGTTCATCAGTACTTTTGTAAAAAATATCTCCTCATATTTTATCATAAAAATTATTTTCAATAAAACCTACAAATTCATCATTAATATCTGATAATTTTAAATCAAAATTTATATTTTTTACTTTTTTAGTTAAAATAATTATTTTTATAATTTTATCTAATTTATCTGTATTAATATACTCTTCTATTTTTAATATTTTAGTATTTTTAAAGAAATTTAATACATCAGAAAAGTCATTAAAACTTTCTGGAAATAAAGAAATAAATTCAATAACACTTGAATTACTTAAAAGTTTTTTATATTTGTAATTATTTGTTTTTATTTTAAAATTATAAACATCATTAAAAGCATATGAGCTTACTATTTTATATAAAAATTTATCACTATTACTACTATAATCATCTCTATACTCCGTAATTTTATTTTCAATTCAGAATTTATAATCTTTAATTTTATCTAAAAAAGGTATTTTATTTAATATATTTTTTGATTCAATAATTTTAGTAAATTCCTGAGTATCAGAAAAACTATAAAATGTACTTATTCTAAATTTCAAGAAAATAAAATAATTAATTATTTCTTTCTGAGAAAAGTTATTAACAATATGGTTAACAACTTGTTCTTGAGTAAAAATATTATTGTCTTCATCTCAATAATCATAATCTACTATCTTTCCATTGTTATTTATCAAATCTCAATAATCTATTGAATCTAATTTCAAAAAATTTGTAATAATTTTTTTTTCCATTTCTAATAAAATATAACTTGGAATATTACTTTCATTTTTTAATATTGAGTTAATATCTATATTATTAAATAACTCTGGATTATTTTTATACAATAATTTTAAATAATTATTTTCTGGATTAATATCTGTATATGATGAATAATCATTATCTATTTCTATATAATTATCCTTAATATTATCTAATCACAATTTTTCTAATTTATTTAAAAAAATATTTTTTTCTTTATCTTTTTTATCTTCCAAATTTTCAAAATAAATATTTTGATTAATTCATTCATTTAATAAATATTGAGTTAAAAATTCAAAATCTTTTAATTCTAATAAATTTAATTTTTCTAAAAAATATAATTCTTCCTTTTCTATAATTTTCCTAATTATTTTATCAAAATTATTTTTTTCTCAAGATAATTTATTTCTAATATTTTCATTTTCTAAAGTATTTTGAAGTGTATTATAAATTTCTTCTCCGTTATCAAAAACAAAATCAATTATAAGTTTATCATCAATTCATTCTAATTTATCAATATCTAAATAAATAAAAGAACCTACATATTCTTTTTTTAAAAAATCATTTCATATTAAATCAATACAATTATTTATTTTAGAATAAGTATTGTCCATTAATCAATTTTCTAATATAAAATAAGCAAAATCTTTTTTTTGATTCTCCGTGAAAACAGAAGAAAAATCATCATAATTTTCTTCATCAAAAATATATCAAAAATAATACTTTTTAGTTTCTAACTCTACATCTGAATTCATTAAATACCAATAAAAAAACATAGTAGCCTTTTGCTTTCATAATTTTTTAATTATTTTAGCTACATTATTATAGTAATTTAATTCTTTTTTTATCTCTTCATAGTTTAAATTATCTAAAATAGAAAAAGTATTGCCATTTATATCTGATAATCAAAATCTAATCTCTTCATCTCAGGATTCAATATTAAATTCTATTTTCATAAAAAATACAATATTAAAAATATATTCCTAATATTGTACAACTATTTATTTTAAAGTCAATAGATTTAATAAAATATCATAAAAAAAATAACAAAGGGTTGAAACCCTCTGTTGACAAACTGAATTATTAATAATATTAACAGCTGGTTAACAGAGGATTTCAACCCTTTGTATAAAAATTATGCTTGATAGCAATATTAATTACTATTTTTTAAAATATTTTTTAATGGAGCCATTAATGGGAGTTGAACCCATGACAACACCCTTACCATGGGTGGACTCTACCACTGAGCTATAATGGCAAAAAAATAAATATCATAATTGATATTTATTTTTTAATGAAATTATATAACAGAAACTATTCTGTTTTTGTAAACTCTTCCATCATATTTTGTTCTTTTCTTTTCAGTAAAAGTAACAGTACCTTCTTTTACAGCAAAAAGTGTAAAATCAGATCCTTCTTCAACACCTTCTCCTGGCCAAAATTTATTACCTTTTTGTCTGATAATAATATTTCCAGCGATAGCTTTTTGTCCTCCAAAAAGTTTTACCCCTAGTCTTTTGGCATTTGAATCTCTACCATTATTAGTAGATCATTGAGCTTTCTTATGAGCCATTTTTAGTTAATTATGAATTAATATTTTATACTATATTAAATAGTTTTGCTTTTATTTTCTTTTTTTGTTAGCAAATCTAGCAAATGCTTTATTAGCTTCAGCCATTTTGTAAACATCCAATTTCTTTTTAATAGCATCACCAGTTTCGTTAGCAGCATCTATTAATTCGTTTGCTAAAAATTTAGAAAATTGTGTACCTTTTTTCTTTCTAGCTGCATCAATTAACCATTTAGCTGCAAGAAATACTTGTCTTTTTGGATTAACCTCTTGTGGTACTTGGTAAATAGAACCTCATACTCTTTTTGGTCTTACCTCAATTTTAGGTAAAAGATTTTCTATTGCTTTAGTAAAAACTCCCATAGGATCTTTTTGACCTTTTGATTTAATAATTTCAAAAGAATCATTCATGATTTTAATAGCAACAGTTTTTTTACCATCAAGCATTATGAAGTTAATAAACTTATCATAAATTGCTTTAGTATTTATTTCATTACTCATTGTATTGTTTTTTTAACAATTATAAAATGAATAAAAATTAGAGTATTTTCAGCAATTGTTAAACTTACTCTCTAATTTTTATTTTTTGTAGTTACCTATTTTGGTTTTTTAGCACCATATAGACTTCTACTTTGTCTTCTATCACTTACTCATTCACAATCAAGAACTCATCTAACAACATGGTATCTTACTCAAGGTAGATCTTTTACTCTTCCACCTCTGATAGCAACAACACTATGTTCTTGTAAATTATGTCCTTCTCATCCAATATAAGCATTAACTTCAAAACCATTAGTTAGTCTAACTCTTGCAACTTTTCTAAGCGCAGAATTTGGTTTTTTAGGTGTAGCAGTATAAACTTTTACACAAACCCCTCTTTTTTGAGGACATCCTCCTGGAATTGAAACTTGTTTCTTTTTAATTGAATTTTTAGTAACTTGTAAAGCAGGAGATTTACTCTTTTTAATAGCTCTTTTTCTACTATTCTTTACTAATTGATTTATAGTTGGCATTATGCTCAGAGTTATAAATTTAAAATTCTATATTTTATATTACCATAAAACAGTAAAAGAGAATTATCTCTTTGACCATTGCATAGCTTTTCTCGCTTTATGTAGACCTGGTTTTTTTCTTTCAACCTTTCTAGCATCACGAGTTAATAAACCAGCTTGTTTTAATGTAGGTCTTAAAGAAGGATCTTTTTCAATAAGAGCTTTAGCTAAACCGTAGTTAATAGCTTCAGCTTGAGCTGATTCACCAGAACCAGTAACCTTAACATCAAAATAAACTTTATCTTTTAATTTTGTAAGTTTGATAGCAGTATATAAAACATCAAATAAATCTGATCTAGTTACATATTCACTAACAACTTTTCCATTAATCATATCTTTTCAAGCACCTTCAAAAAGTTTTACTTGAGCAGAAGCTGTTTTTCTTTTTCAAACAGAATATATGTACTTTGCCATAGAAGTTAATTAAGATTATAATTTTATTTCTTCAGGTTGTTGAGCATTATATTTATGCTCTGTTCCAGAAAATAATTTCAATCTAGAAATCATAGATTTTCTTAATTTATTTTTTGGTAACATACCTTTAATAGCTAATTCTAATGCTCTAGTAGGTTTCTTTGATAATATTTTTTCTAATGAAATTTCTTTTAAACCTCATAGAAAACCTGTATGTCTATAGTAAATTTTATCTGTCATTTTTTTACCTGTTACAGCAAATTTGTCAGCATTAATTACAACAACATAATCACCATTATCAACATGTGGAGCAAAATTAACTTTATGTTTTCCTTTTAGAATAACTGACAACTGAGTTGCTAGTCTTCATAAAGTTTGACCTTTTGCATCAACAATGAACCACTTTCTATCAGCAGCATCAATTTGTTTAGGCATTATAGTTTTCATTTAATCTAATGATTTAATTATTAAACTAATTCTAATAATACAATTTTTGCATTATCTCAATCTCTAAGTTTGATTGGAGTAATTCTAGTAAAACCAGAAGTTTTTTCTCCTTTAAATTTAGGAGCAACATTCTTAAATAATTCTAAAGAAGATTCTTTTGTATACAAATAAGCTTTTACTGCTCTAATTGCATTCATTTCATCTTTAGTATTAACAACATTTATAAGTTTATCAACTAGTGGTAAAACTGCTTTAGCTTTTTTCATTGTAGTCTTAATAGACTTATGTAAAAAAAGATCAGTTGCTAAGTTTCTCAACATAGCATCTCTATGTTGAAAACTTTTTTTCTTAAATTTAAGATGTTTTCTAACTCTATGTCTCATAGTTAGGTGTAAATATTAAATAATAAGTATTTATATTTTTAGTCATCTCAAAGAAGTTTAAAACCTCTTTCAGCTAAAGACGCTCTTATCTCTGTCATAGCTTTTTTACCAAAACCTTTTATTCAAACAAGTTTTGTTTCAGTACATTTAACCAAAGCTTCAATTGAAAGAATATCTCAATTAATCAATGCATTTAATGTTCTAGGTGAAAGCCCCATAATTTCAATAGGAGTATAAGTCTCTTTTTCTAATTCTTCTTTTACTTCTTCTTTTTCTCTATTTAATAAATCTTTTACATCTGAGATGAAATTTCCATCTACCTGTAATCATTCTTCATTAAATAATCAAAAGTATGAAGTTAGCATTTCTCCAGAAAACTTTACAGCATCTGCAGGTGATATTATTCATGAAGTTGAAATCTCCATTTCTAAATTTTCTAGATTAGTATTATCTTCAATTCTAGTAGATTCTATTGAATATTTAACATTAGTAATTGGAGAAAAGTTAGCATCTATTAATAAAACATTAACATCATCTTCTTTTTCTCTCAATTCTTCTATTGATAAGTATCCAACATTTTTTTCAACTCTAATTTCAATATCTAATTCTAATCAATCTTTATCAATTTCAGTAATATACATATCTTTATTTAAGATAGTAATTCCTGCTGGAGTTTGTATATCCGCAGCTGTAACAACACCTGCTTTATTTTTATTTATTTTCAACCACTCAATTCAAATATCATTTTTTTCAATAATTAACTCCTTTAAGTTAAGCATAACATCTACAATTCCATCCTTTATTCAAGGTAGAGTAGAATATTCATGACTAACTCAATTTACTTTGATTCCAGTAACTTTAGTTCAAGGTAATGATGATAATAAAACTCTTCTCATAGAGTTTCATAAAGTTATTCCATAACCTCTTGGTAATGGTCAAATTTCAAGTTTTGAAATATTATCGTCAATTTTCTTTTCAGCTATTTTAGGAATTCAAATTGTATTATGAACAATGTGCATATTTTTTTTGAATTATAAAAGTAACAAATTAGTTTAAAACTATTTAGAGTAAAACTCAACAATTTTAGCTATATCAATAATTGCTTCAAAATCATCTTTTGAAGGCAATGCTTTAATAGTAATTGTTAATTTCTTACTATCAACTTCTATCCATTTACAGTTAGAAATTTTACCTTTATTTTCTTTTGCAAATTCTGCAAATTCTTCAAGTAAAGTCTTATATAAAGGACTTTCCTTTAACTTATCTCTTAGAGAAACTACATCACCAACTTTTAATGAGATTGATGGAATAGTAACTTTAACACCATTTACAGTAAAGTGAGCATGCCCAACAAATTGTCTAGATTGCATTCTTGTTCTTGCAAAACCAGATCTATAAACAACATTATCTAATCTTAACTCTAAAAGAGTTAACATTTTTTCTCAAGTAGTTCAAGCTGTTTTTGATTTTTGTGCTTTTTTAAAATAAGACACAAATTGTTTTTCTGATAAACCAAACATTCTTTTAGCAAGTTGTTTTTTTCTAAGTTGAGTACCAAATTCACTAGATTTTCTAGTTTTCATTGGAGCTCTCTTACCTTTAGTTAAATCATACTTTTCAGTTCAAAATAGATTGATACCTTCTCTTCTACAAAGTTTTTTCTTTGGTCAAGTATATCTCATACTATTAATTAAAAATTAATAAATATATTATAATGTTTTTTAAAACATTAATTATTCTTAAAGTTTTCTCACTTTCTTTTTTCTACAACCATTATGTGGAATTGGAGTGATATCGTAAATTGCTTTCAATTCAACACCACCTGAGATTAAACCTCTAATAGCTTGTTCTCTACCAATACCAATTCATTTAACGTAAACATCTACTGTTTCCATAGAATGAAGAGTTATAGCTTTTTTTATAGCATCTTCTGCTATCATTTGTGCTGCATAAGGAGTAGATTCTCTAGCACCTTTAAATCAAACACTTCAACCTGTAGCCCAAGTCAACACATCACCTTTCTCATTTGTAACACTAACTATAGTATTATTGAAAGCAGCTTTTATATGTACTTGACCATGAGTTACAATTGATCTAGTTTTCTTACTTTTCTTTCTTACAGTTTTTTTAGCCATAATTATATTATGTAATTATTAAATTATAAGACTATTTCTTTTTTCCTGCGATTGCTGTAGATTTTCATTTTCTAGTTCTCGCATTAGTTTTAGTACTTTGCCCTCTTACAGGAAGTCTTTTTTGATGTCTTACCCCTCTATAACATCTAATTTCTTTAAGTCTTTTAATGTTACCATTAATAAGTCTTCTTAAATCACCTTCTACAATATATTCCTTAACAACAGCTCTGATTTTATCTAAATCATCTTCTGAAATAGTCTCAATTTTAAGAGTTCTTTCAATTTTTAATTCATCTAAAATTTTTTGAGAAGTTGTTTTTCCTATACCATAAATATATGTTAGAGCAATTTCAACATGTTTACCCTTAGGTAAATTTACTCAAGCAATTCTTGCCATATTACTAATTTTATATTAATAAATTAACTAACCTTGTCTTTGTTTGTGTTTTGGATCAGATTTACAGATTACTCTAACTATTCCATTTCTTCTTACAATCTGACAATGTCTACACATTGGTTTTACAGATGGTCTTACTTTCATTTTCTATATAATTAATTATATAAATTAATACTTTATCATATTAATCTTCTGTCTTTTTAATTCATCTAAAAGTTATTCTACCTTTTGATAAATCATATGGACTAAGTTCAACAGTAACAGTATCTCATTCAATCAACTTGATGAAATTTTTTCTCATCTTTCAACTTAAATACCCCTTAACAATTCCTCATCAGAAATCTTCTGGTAATTGAATATCAAAAACCAGACCAGGTAAAGCCTTAAGAATAACTCAAGTTGTTTCTATTTTATCTTCTTTACCAGACATAATATGTATGCATTTAAAAAATAGCCCTAGAAATATAAGACTATTTTTAAATAATGCAAATCTTTTTTTGACTTTTTATTTTTTATAACTTTTCATATATTATATAAACAGACAAAATAAAAAAACTTACAAGTAATTTTACTTGTAAGTTTTTTTGTAAATTTTTCAATATTAATCAATTACTATAGAAATAGGATCACTCCCATTTGTGCTTATTGTAATATTTCACTCAGTTTTTGATTCAGTTCTTATAGAATTAAAGTCATATTCTAAATCACCAAAATCTCAAGAATTATTATTTAAAAATAACCATTTAAGCTTTGTTAAATTTCATATTTCCACTGGAATAGTTCAATCTAAATAATTATCAGATAATTCTAAATGAGTTAAATTAATCAAATTTCATATTTCTATTGGTATATTTCAATCTAAACTATTTAAACCAAGATTCAAATAGTTTAAATTAGTTAAATTTCATATTTCTGTTGGAATAGCTCAATTTCCTCCTTCCCTTAAAGCAAAAGCATTATTTAAATTTAAATAACGTAAATTAGTCAAATTTCATATTTCTACTGGAATATCTCAGACAAACTCATTATTATTTAAATATAAATAAGTTAAATTAGTTAAATTCCATATTTCAGATGGAATATTTCAATTTAAACTATTTCAAGCTAAATCTACCCATGTTAAGTTAGCTAAATTTCATATTTCTACCGGTATATTTCAATCCAAATCATTATAACATAAATTTATCTGTGTTAAGTTAGCTAAATTTCATATTTCAGATGGAATATTTCAATCTAAACTATTATGATCCAAATACAAATTAGTCAAATTAGTTAAATTTCATATCTCTACTGGAATATTTCAATTTAAACTATTTGAAGATAAATTTATACCTGTTAAATTAGCTAAATTTCATATTTCTACCGGTATATTTCAATCCAAATTATTATAAGATAAATTTATCTGTGTTAAGTTAGTTAAATTTCATATTTCAGATGGAATATTTCAACTTAAACTATTTAAATCTAAATCTATCCATGTTAAGTTAGTTAAATTTCATATCTCTACTGGAATATTTCAATTTAAACTATTTGAATTTAAACTTATACGTGTTAAGTTAGTTAAATTTCATATCTCTACTGGAATATTTCAATTTAAACTATTTGAATTTAAACTTATATGTGTTAAGTTAGTTAAATTTCATATTTCAGATGGAATAGTTCAATCTAAACTATTATGACTCAAATACAAATTAGTCAAATTAATTAAATTTCATATCTCTACTGGAATATTTCAATTTAAATGATTGACACGTAAATCTAAATAGGTTAAATTCAAAAGATTTCATATTTCTACTGGTATATTTCAATTCAATCATTTATTATATGCATATATACGATTTAAATCACACCAGTAATCTTTATCTCAATTATATCAACTTCAATCAAAAAAAACATTAAGAGTATCAGCTCATCAATCTCATAAACCAGCTACACAAGGTGATGGTGAAGTTGAACAATCATCTCAACTATATCAATCTGTACAACTATAATAACAAGCTTCTCATGAATCTGTATCTTGCCATACAGCTCAATCTGAACGAGGACTTCAAGCAACAAAAGTAGCATGATCATAAGTTGGTTGTGTTGCACACTCTGGAGCTATAGAACAATCATCTCAACTATATCAATCTGTACAACTATAATAACAAGCTTCTCATGAATCTGTATCTTGCCATGCAGCTCAATCTGAACGAGGACTTCAAGCAACAAAAGTAGCATGATCATAAGTTGGTTGTGTTGCACACTCTGGTGGTGGTGTAGAACAATCATTTCAACTAAATCAATCTGTACAACCATAATAACAAGCTTCTCATGAATCTGTATCTTGCCATGCTGTTCAAGCTACAGTAGGATTTCAATCTACAAAAGTAGCATGTTCATAAGTTGGTTGTATTGCACATTTTAATCAATCTTTTATATATCTTACAGGTATAGAAATTTCATTAGGAATTCAAGAATCTGTATTAAAATACTCATCTCATACAACAGAATATATATATATTTTATCCTCATCATCTAATGAACTTGTCCAATAAGGTCAAAAATTACCACGATCACTAGTATTTCAATTATAATCATATCCTCATAATGGCATTTTTAGTGCCTCTATTATATTATTTGAACTATTTTTTCAACTATGTCATGTCCATCATAATCCATCTCCATCTTCATCTCACATATTCCTCATTAATTCTTCATATTCTTCTATTGTTGGTACATGCCATCAACTTATTATTGGTAAATTATTATAACTATATAATTTTCACCATATATTATCTACTGCACTATCTCCATTATTTGTTCAAGTAAACCAAGCATTTTCTTTTGCTGTACTTAAATTTTGCATATCACTACATTCTTGTGAATTATTTCATTCATAATTAAAACATGAATCATCTCCTGTTTTTGTAAATTCTATACCACTTCATATTGTTGCATTACATCATGCCCATATTTGATTTCAAATTACTATATCTGATTTATCACAATTAGGATCTATTTGTTGCCAAGATAATCCATTATTTAAAGTAGAAGATATATTTTCTACAGTAACCTTAATTTTTTCACTAACATTAGTGTTTATTAAAGTTTGTGCTATATACAAACTTGGGTCTTCTATTATTGGTTTAATAGATGTTTGATCTTCTACAACTGTACCTTCAAAAGCTAATTTTAGATTGTCTATAAACTCTTGTTGTATTGTTTCATCTTTTAACTCTTCACAAGTACCTTCAAATACTTTAATACTTGCTGTATTTACTATATTTCATTCTGGTAATTGTTCTGTAAATGTTGCCAATCATCCATAACTTTCTGGTAATATTCTACCTCATTTATAAGCTAATTTTTTCTCATTTAATATTTCTATTATATCTGTTTTATCTGTATTTCATTTTATTATACTTGGTATTGCTAATATTTTCATTGAATTACAATTTCATGTTTTTACTATTTTTCCATTAAAATCTCAAGTTATATATGTTGTTCAATACATTCATGCTGCATAAGTTTCATTTACCATATCTAAATTCAATGATAAATCTCATTCAAATACTGCTGCTAATTGCATTTCTCTTTTAGTATTTAATAATGAATAAGTATATTCATCTCATGTAAGTGGATCTACTGGAATTTTTGAAATATTTGATGTAGATCATATTATTTTCCTTGTTAATACTCCAAATGTTCATTGTTCCCATAATTCACTTCATGAATCTGTTACTAAAGTTCCATTTGTTGGTTTTGGAAATACATCATTATATGTTTTATATAATGACAATACTTTTTCTATACTTCTTAAATCAGATATTCTTACACTATTTCTTGAATCTCTTGCAAATCATTGAAATGAATAAAATCATATTGTAGCCAATATTGCTAATATTGTTATTACTACTATCAATTCTACCAATGTAAATGCTCCTTTGTTTTTTTGCATAATTATTTTTAAAGTTATTAATTAATACTTTAAGTTTATACATTTTTAATTTAAAATCAAAAAAAAAACTAAAAATAAATTTTAGTTCTTTTCAATACTATCTTCAATTGATTTATTAATATCAATATTTAAACTTTTAGTGATTCTATTAATATCTTCTTCTCATTCAATAACATCTATAATTTTTTCAGTTTCAAAAACGACTAAACTTGGAAGTTCTTTTATATCATATTTACTTAATTCATCAATTTTTATATCACACATTTTAAGTGGAATATTTTGGGAAAATGCTTTTGTAATAAGTACAGGTAAACCAACTAAAGACTTTTTCATAAAATCACTATTTTTATCTGCAAAAATTACAATTACTTTTTTTATAAATTCTTTTGTAATTCAAGTTTCTTTTGATGTAAAACTTTTAGTTTCAGATTTTTGAATAAACTTTTCTAAATCTTCACTAGTATTAATTACCATAGATGACTCCACTAATTTTTTAGCTCCAGATTCTATCATATCATCTTTAAATTTTAATGCTTTTTTCTTCATTTCAGCAAAGTCCATAATTTTTGTTTTAAAAAATAACTATTATATTAAAATGATTTTAACATAATAGTTATTTGTTTGCAAATATTTTACTTAATATCAACAACTTCAATATCAAAATTAAGAGTTTTACCTGCTAATTCATGATTAGCATCAATAATAACTTCTTTATCATTAACATCAATAATTTTCAAATTACCCATTTGAGTAGGTAGAATAGAACCTTTTTCTAATTTTATTCCAGCTTTTTCAAATTCTGCCAATTGTTCTTTTGGGATTGCTTGAGTTTTAGTTTTATCAATTTCTCAGTAACCATTTTTTGGTTCTACTTCTAATTTAAATTTATCACCAATTTTGTGACCAACTAAACCTTCATCCCAACCTTTAATTACCATTTTTTTACCAACTGTAAAAGTAAAAGGTTGACCTCTATCTAAACTTGAATCAATTTTTTTTCCATCAACAGTCAAAGTATAATGAACAGAAACTGCTGTACCATTAGTAATTACTTTACTTTTGTTTGCTTCTCTTTTTGCTTTTAATGCCATCTTTTTAGCTTCCATAGCATTTTTTGTAGAATCATTATATGATTTTATAGCTTCTTCTTTATTTAATTCAAATTTTTCTAATTTTTTACCATTGTATTTTTCAATAGTAAGTTTTATAATTTTGATTTCTTTTTTAGGTTTATCTTGTCCACCAACTTTTGTTTTAGCAATTTTATCAACATTATCCATTCCTTCAATAACTTGTCCAAAAACTGAATGTTTATTATCTAAAAAATTATTATTAGCCTGATTTATAAAAAATTGACTACCATTAGTATTTTCTCCAGAGTTAGCCATAGAGATAGAATATTTGATATTTTTTAAATCATCAGAAAATTCATCATTAAATTTTTCTCCATAAATACTTTCTCCTCACATACCAGTTCCAGTTGGATCTCCACCTTGAATCATAAATCCATTTATTACTCTATGAAAAATAATTCCATCATAATAACCTTCTCCAGCCAATCCAGCAAAATTATTTACAGTATTTGGTACAATTTTATTAAATAATTTAATTTTTATTGTTCCATTTGTAGTTTTCATTGTAGCTACTAAATCCCCTTCTTGTAATCCAGCAGTTTGTATATTTTCAGTTTTAGCCATTGTTTCTTTTTTTTCTTTAGATTTTAAATTATTTTTTTCTGAGATGTTTTTGCCAAACATCTCTACATCTTTTGTATTATTTATTTTAGTTTCTTCAATTTTTTGTCTATCTTCCCAATAACCTTTATCACAACTAGTTAATAGTAAAAATAAAGTTGCTAATATTAAAGTTTTTTTCATAAATATTTTTTTTATAAATTAAGCAAAAATATTTTATATATTTTTTGTATTTTATCAAATTTTAAAATTATCTTTTTAATTTTATTTTCCTCTTCCCAACATTTCCTTCAAAACAAGATAATAAATATTTCATAAAATCTTCAATATTTCTAAAATCTTTTGTTTTTGCTCTTAATCTTTGTGGAGTAATTACAGCAAATTTCACTTCCTTGTCTAGGTCTAAAAATTTTCTTAAATCTTCTAAAGAAGTAGATGAGTGAAAATCTAGTTGATAATTTATTCAAACTTTTTTAATATGTTCTATTTTATTTTGGGAAGCAAATATTTTTAATTTTAGTAAATTAAAGAAGTTTTCCATTTCTTCTGGAAATTCTGACACATTATTTTCTTGTTTAAAATCTTCAACTAATTCAGCTAAATCTTCTAATTTATCAACTGATTCTATTTCCCTATAAAAATTAATTTTATCTAAATCTGAATCAAAATAAGTATCTGGAATTGCAAAATTTATTTGTAAATCTATTTTTGTGCTAAAATTGAGACCGGTCTCTTTTTTAGAAATACTAGTTCATCATGAGACCGGTCTCTCATTTGTATTCTTCAACTCATTAATCTTTTCCTCAATCATTTTCAAATATAAATTCACTCAAATTTCACTTCATTGACCACTTTGTTTACTTCATAATAAATCTCATCAACCTCTAATTTCTAAATCCTTCATAGCAAGTTCAAAACCTGCTCACAAATAAGAATAATTTACAATTGTTTTTAATCTATTTGCAGTTTCTTCTCATAAAGATTCTTTTTTATAAAGAAGATAACAATGCCCTGATTTGTCACTTCTACCAACTCTTCATCTTAGTTGATGAATTTGACTAATACCAAAATTTGGAGCATCATTTATAAAAATTGTATTTACATTTGGAAAATCAATTCAATTTTCAATTACTGTTGTAGTCAAAAGAATGTCGTATTTTTTGTGTTTAAAATCTAATATTCTTTTTTCTAAAGTATTTCAAAGCAATTGTCCATGAGTTGTAATTATTTTTTTATCAGGAAATAATCAAGCTAAAACTTTTTCAAAATGAACTAAAGTTGCTACTCTATTGTGGACAAAATAAACTTGTCCTCATCTTGCAAATTCCATCTCACATCAATCTAAAATCACTCTTTCTGAATATTTTGAAATTATAGTTTTAATATCTTGTCTACCAAAAGGAGCTGTTTTTATTATAGACATTTGCTTAATTTGAGACAATGCCATATTCAAACTTCTTGGAATTGGAGTAGCTGACATTGATAAAATGTCTACTGTTGATTTCAATTTTTTTATTTTTTCTTTATCTTTTACTCAAAATTTATGTTCTTCATCAACTATTAATAATCAAAGATTTTTATAATTAATTTTATCAGATAATAATTTATGAGTTCAAACAACCAAATCTATTTCTCAAGAATTAAGTTTATCTAAAACATCTTCTACTTTTTTCACAGATTCCATTCTTGTAATTACAGCAATTTTCATTCAAAAAGGTTTAAATCTTTCCATAGCCTTTTCAAAATGCTCATAAGCTAAAACTACTAATGGAGCGATTAAAACAGATTGTTTTTTATTTATAAAAGCTCTATAAATTGCATTAAAAGCAACTTCTGTTTTACCAAAACCAACATCTCATACAAGAAGCCTATCCATTGGATTTTCCAATTCCATATCATCTAAAATTTCTCAGATTACAACTTCTTGGTCAATTGTATAAGTATATGGAAAACTTGCCCTAAACTCTGTTTCTTTTTTTACATCTGGTAAAAATGAAAATGATTTTCACATTTTTCTAGCAGAATAAATTTCAAGTAATTCTTGTGCTATATCTTCTACTTCTTTACTTGCTTTAGCTAGTTTTTTGGTCCATTCATTTGTATTTAATCAAGTTAATTTTGGATTATCAGCTCAAACATATTTATTTACTCTTGAAACTTCTGTAATTGGTACAAATAATTTATCTTCTCATTTATAATCTATTTCTATATATTCTTTTATTAAAGTCCCTCTCCCTTTGGGAGAGGCTAGATGAGGGCTAACAGGTAATATTTTTTTAATTATTCACATAAATTTTCAAATTCAATGGTCAATATGAACCACAAAGTCTCAAATATTTATTTTTAATAATAAATCTAAATCCGCAGAAATATTTTTATTTATTCTTTTTTTAATAAATATTTTTCATAAAATATCATCACAAATTATGTAGGATTTATTGTAAAGATGTTCCGCTGGAACATCTCCTTTATCATTAATATGTGTTTTATCATTTAGATGTACCAGCGGTACATCTCTACAGTTATTAAGATAAGTAAAACTTTTTAAAAAATTTCCAGAAATTTCAGTAATTCTACAACCTTTTTTAAGCTCATTATAATCAATAAAATTAGTTATAGTTTTTTTATTTTTTGTATAAATAAAATTATTATTTTCAGAATTTAATATTTCTTTTAAAGCATCAATATTTTCAATAACTGGTGATTTTATTTCTAAATCTTTTATGGAAAAATTTTTATTTCAAACAAAATCAAAACTACAAAAATTCTCTAAAATTTTAGTATTTTCTTCATAAAATTCAGAAAAATCAAGAGAATCTAAAATAGTAAATACTCATGAACTTTTAATATAGTTTTGTAAATTTCACTCTTTTTTTATATCATCATTAAAAATATTTTTATTTCATCAAATAATTATTTTTTGCAAAGGGCTAAAGCCCTCTGTTGACAAGCTGTTTTTTATTAAAATTTCCTCAATATTTTCTCACCAAAAACTAATTTTATATTCTGTATTTCCTGAAAAATCAACAATACTTAAAATATCTCAATTTTTTTTATAAGTTCAATTATTAGAAAATTCTGAATATTCATATCAAATTTCTGACAATTTTTTAACTATTTTGTTAATATCTTGTGAAGTATTTTTTTCAATTTTTAATGAAAAATGTAATAATTGAGATTCTTTAATTATATCATCTTTTATTAAATAATTTAAAATCAAAAAAACCTTATTAATTTTATTATAAGCTAAATTACAAAGACTTGAATAAGTATTAACTTCTTCAAAATCTATTTTTAAATAATTAAAAACCTTAATATATTGATTTAATGGTTTTTCAGAATCAATAATTAAAACTATTTTTTTAAATTCTGAACTATTCAAAGGACTGAAGCCCTCTGTTGACAAATTTTCTTTAATAATTAGAGATTTTGAGAAAAAATTTCAAGCATTTAGATAACTAGTTTGTTTATCTAGTTTTATATTTAATTTTGGTAGCATATTAATATTTACAAATTAGTTTTTTAAAATATACTTATAAAAATATAAATTTCCAATAAAAAATATGCAAAACATAAATCTATTCATAAATGCAGTTACTCAAAATTGAGCATTAATCCTATTTAAGGATAATAAAAAAATAATTTCTCAGAAAGATATTGAAATTCTATGAAATGAAAGTTCTAAATTAACAACAATAATTGATGAATTTTTAAAAGAAAACAATATTAAATATACTGATTTAGAAAATTTGGTTGTAGTAAATTGACCCTGAAGTTTTACTTGAGTTAGAACTATAGTACTAGCTATTAATTCTATTAATTTTATTATTAATAAAAATATAACTTCTTTAAGTTTTTTTGATTTATTTGAAAATTATCCTATAATTAAATCAAGCAGTAAAAGAGATTTATTTGTAAAATATAAAAAATGTGATAAAATAGAAATAGTTCAAAATGATGATTTTTTTAACAAATTGTCAACAGAGAGCTTCAGCTCTTTGAATTTAGAAGAGAGATTAATTTATTGAGATTTATCTAATAATATTCTTTCAGAAAAAATAAAAGTAAATACAGAAATTAATTATAAAAAAGTTCTTGAAAAAATAATTTTTCAAAATAATAAATTAATAGAACCACTTTATATAAAAAAACCTAATATTTTCATAAAAAAATAATATGCACGATACAGCAAAAGATATAAAATTAAAAGACATGAGACCTGGAGAAAAACCTTTGATGCTTATAAAAAGACATTGGATAATTTTAGTAAAATTAGGATTATATTTTTTTCTAGGATTATTATTTACAGGATTATTTTATATATTTTGAAACTATGCTTGGGCACATCTTTTAGTTATAGTTTTTTGGATGATATATTCTATTTTTCTTTATATTGAATGGTTAAACCATGAACTTGATTTATATATTATTACAAATAATAGAATAATCTGAGTTGACCAAGTATGATTTTTAGATAGAAAAGTAAGTGAATGTAATTTATGACAAGTTCAAGAAGTATGAAATCAAACTAAATGACTTTTAGCTAATTTACTTAATTACTGAACAATAACTATTCAAACAGCTTGAAATGCTACAAATTTTACAATGGATTTATCTCCACTTCCAATTGAAAATTCAAGAAAAATCCTTAATGAAGTTGATAAATACAGAGATGCTCAAAAAGAAAAAACAAATATTTAAAATATTTGTTTTTTTATGCACTAATTGTAGTACCTTCATCTCCTCATAAAACTGCTCTTTTAACAGCTCATTCTTTCATAAGAGAAAGAACTTTTACAACTAAATTATTTTCTTTAGCTAAAGCAATTGATGTAAAATCCATTACTCTTAAGTTTTTCAAAATAACCTCATTATAAGTTGCATTTTTTATAAAAACAGCATCATCATATTTCATAGGATCTTTATTATAAACTCAATCAACTTTTGTAGCTTTAATCATCATATCAGCTTCAATTTCTAAAGCTCTAAGAACTCAAGCTGTATCAGTTGTAAAAAATGGATTCCCTGTTCATCAACCAAAAATAACTACTTTTTTATTTTTAATATATTTGATAGCTTTTTGTTTATTAAATCTTTCAGCTATTCAATCAATTCAAAATGAATTAACTAATTTAGTATCAATTCATTTTCTTTCTAATACATCTCAAAGTGCTATTGTATTTATATTAATAGCAAGCATTCCCATATTATCTGCATTACATCTATCAATTTTAATTTTTTCAATTTCAGCTCATCTTATAAAATTTCAAGCTCAAACAACAATACCAACTTCTATATCACTATTTATTAAATCTTTAATTATATCTCATACTTTATCAAGCATAACATAATCCAAACCTCCATTTACTCATCAAGCAAGTGCTTCACCAGATACTTTAACTAATACTCTCATTTTATTAATTTGTTATTATTTTTTTAAATAAATTATCTACAATTTTTGTATTTCAAAATTCTATATTTTTTCCTTTTAATTCATTATTTTTTTCTCAAATTGTTTCACTATCAACTCATTCTCATTTTTCAAGTTCATAAATTCCATAAAATCAATGAACAGAATCAATATAATGTTTTTCATAATAATAATTATTTCAATCTAATCTAATTACATAAAAACTTATTCATTTATCTTTTATTAAAGTTCTACAAGTATTCCAATAAAAATAAGAATTCATTTTATTAGATAAAAATTCTGTTACAAAAGACTTATCTGTATCTTCATTTTTTCAACAACTAATATTTTGGAAAATTTCTTTTTTTACTTCAAATCATTTTATATCTGAATAAGTAAAAGACTTTTCTCATAATTTTACTACATTTCAAAAATCTCCTCACTCAGGTAATTCAGTAAAAACTATATCTTCTTCTTCTCATATAATTTTACTTATTTTTGTTTCTTCTATTTTTTCAAACTTATTATTAGTATCATCTTTTCACTCTAAATATTCATCATCATTAAGTGAAACTAAAACATTTAATTCTAATACAGATATTCAATTTCAAGAATTTGCTGTAAATATATATTTATTTAATCCAAAATCTAATACTTTAAATTGAGAATTAGCATTATAATAAAAAGTTTTATCTCATTCTTTAAATTTTCTTAATACAAAAGAATCATTTGGATAATCAGAATTTTCATTTGAAAAATCTACTTTTATATTTTCAACAAATCAAAGAGTTTTACCTGTTATTTTTGCATGTCACTTTTTAAAATCCTCATATTTAAGATTATCTAATTCTAAAATTGGTTCTCAAGAAATTTGAGTAATACTAATCCTAGGATCATTACTTAAGTCAAAAAGATTATTTTCTTTTTTTTCTTCTTCCAAATTTTCTACTGTTTTTTCTATTACTCCTAAGTCTTTTTTTGCATCAATAACTTCTTTAGAATCTCCAAAACAAGAAGTTAAAGCTAACAATAAAAAAATAGCTAATATTATTTTTTTCATAATTTATTTTTTATAAAAATATTACCCTTTTATTATAAATATTTGATTTATTAAAGCAAATTTTTTGTTAAAATAAAAAGCTAGAAAATATTTTCTAGCTTTTATTTCTATACTTCAGTAATCATAGGAATAATCATTGGTTCTCTATCTAATCTGTAAAACATGTATTTTTCTAAATCTGTTTTTACAATTTTTAATAATTCTTTTTCTTCTATATCTGGAATATCTTTAACAGTATTTTCATAAATCATTTTAACTTTTCTTAGAATATCTCTATGAACAGTTCTAACTTCATCAATATAAACTAAACCTCTTGTTTCTAATCTAATATGCCCTAGAATTGCTCTAGTTTTTTTATCAACTCTATAGTTAATAACTAAAACCCCAGCTTCTTTCATTTTATGTCTAGCTGTAATAACATGTGAACTTGCTGTTCACATACCATTACCATCAATAATAATATCTTGAAGTGGTACTTTAATTTTTGATCTAAATACTCTACCTTCTGGTGTAAAATCAACAATATTACCATTATCAAGTGATAAAATGTTTTCTGCTTTTATACCTTCTTCCATAGCTGTTTGAGCATGTAATTCTCTGAAATAAGTATCACCATAAATTGGTGTAAAATATTTTGGTCTAACTAAATTAATAATTTCTTTTTGTTCTTCAACAAAAGCATGACCTCAAGTATGAACATCAAGTGTATCTTTTGTAATAACCTTAGCTCCTAATTTAATTAATTTATTAATCACAGCAACTACTGATCTATCATTTCAAGGAACAACAGAAGAAGAGAAAACTACAGTATCTCACTGTATAATTTCAATTGAATTATGTAATCCTCAAGCCATTCTATTTAAAGCTGAAAATTCTTCTCATTGACTACCAGTTGTAATAATAATTTGTTTATTAGCTGGAATTCCTTCTGTATTTTTAGGAGTCATTTTTCTCATTGTATCTTTTTTACAATTCAAATAACCCAAATCAGTTGCAATAGCAATATTTTCTACCATTGATCTACCTGAAAGAAAAATTGTTTTTCAATGTCTTTCAGCAGAATTAATTAGTTGTTGAACTCTTGAAATCCAAGAAGAAAAAGTTGCAATAATAAGTCTACCAGAATTATGTTCTGCTACAACTTTATCAAGAGCTTCTCAAACAAATTTTTCACTTGTAGTATGCCCTTTTCTAATTGAACCTGTAGAATCTGAAAGTAACATTGTTACTCATTTATCACCAAATCTTCTAAATCTTTCAATATCAGCTGGTTGATCTAATTCTGGAGAATGATCAATTTTAAAATCTCAAGTGTGGAAAAATTTTGCGCCACCATCACTTTCAATAAAAAGACCTGCACTATCTGGAATAGAATGATTTATTGAGAAAAATTCTACTGTAAAACCTCCTAATTTTGTTTTATTCTCTTTTTTAGCATCAATTTCAACAAGTGTACATCTATTTAAAATTTGAGCTTCATCTAAACCTTTTTTAATTATTCAAAGAGTTAATTTTGTTCAGTACAAAGTTGGAAAATCAAGAGCTGGAATAATATGTTTTAAAGCACCTATATGATCAAGATGAGCATGAGTAATTAAAAAACCTTTAATATTTTTTGTATATTTTTTTAAAAATGAAACATCTGGAATAGAATAATCAACTCCAGGAAGAGTTTCATCTGCAAACATTACACCACAATCAGCTAAAATAATATCATTACCATATTGAAACATTCACATATTTTTAGCTCAAGTTTCATTATTTCAACCAATCGGAATATATCTAGTATGATTATCTCTTAATGAAGGTAAATAAAATCTTGTTTCAGGAAATTTTGAAATAAATTTTTCTCTATGTTCAAATTTAGAAGTTCTTGTTTTAGAATCTTTATTATAATATCTGTTGCCTGATTTTTTTTCAACAGAATTGCTGATTTTTTTATTTATATGTGCTATTTTTTTATCTGTATTTATTTGTTTATCTATACTTGTTTTTATTTTTTTATTAGAAACAGAAGTAACAGTAACCCCTGAAGATTGATTTTCTTTTTTTGGTTTCATATTATTTAGTTCATTATCTAATTTATCTAGGAAATCTTGCATTTTATTTTTATTATGAAGTATTATATATTTTTATACAATAAAAGAACTTAGATAAATATTTTTATTTATCTAGTTTTCTAATATTTTATTTCAATGATTTAATTTTATTGAAAAAACTTTTTGGCACTATTTAAGTACAAGAAAAAACATTATTACAAAACATACAAAAAGCAAAAGCTATCTGTTGTTATAACACTACTTTTTTCAGTACTGAAATAAATATTTACAAAGAAGGGAGAAAATTACTTTTCTAAAAATTATAAAGGTACTATATAGATTTTTTTAAGTATTGCAAAAAATTATTCAAAGAAAAACTAATTTTAGTAATATCCCGATAATAATTTTTTATTTTATTTTTTTTAGAAAAATCTGTATTTTGAAATAATCAATTTGAAAAAATGTAAAAACTAAAAAAATTATATTTTCTTTTTAAAATTATACTATTTTTAGTTTTATATAAAAAATCATTATTATGCAAAATATAATAAGTTAAACTTTCAGCAAAATCTTCATATTTATTAGTCATTGCATAACCTGAAACAAAATCATTTTTAGTTAATCATGAATTTATAACCTTAGTTGAATACCAAGAAATTGTATAAAAATTATTTGATATATCACTAAATTCTTTTTTTTCCAAACTGTAAATATCTATATAATGTGCAAATTCATGAATAAATATAGCTATTAATTCATCTTCTTTCATAGTATTAGGAGAAAATATTTTAACTGTTTTATTTTTCATTTTTCATCTAACTTCTAATTTTTTATCATAAAATATTACTTCAATTTTTTTTAATAAAGAAAAAATACTATTATTTTTTAAAATTAATTCTATTTCTTTTTTTTCTTTTCCATTTTCTTTCAAAAATTCATATGGAACTGAAGAAAATTTTATATTTTTATATTTATTTTTTTCTAAAATTTTATTAATTTTTTCTTCCTTTATTTTAGCTTTTTTATTTTCTAAAATAATATTTTTTGCTGTTTTTATATAATATTCATTTTTTTTACTGACTTTTAAGGTTTCTTCAATATATTGTTCCTCTAAGTTTTGTATTAAATTATCAGAAAAAAAATATGTATTAATCAAAAAAATCACTCCTGTAAAAAAGAGTGTTAAAATTAAAAATAAATTATATTTTTTTTTCATTAAACACTTCAAATATCATAAACTAATTTAACTACAGCTTCTACAATTAATCAAGCTGACACTACTCAAATCAAACCAATCATTCACCATTTAATTATATCTTTTGCTTTTTTAACTTTTTCTTCTTCTCAAGCACTCAAAACCATTTTTAATGAACCAAATGCAATTGAAAAAATTGCACCTAAAGCTAGGAAAGTAGCTATTTTTGTGGTCCACTCAGTTAATTTAATTTTCAATCAATCTGTAACTTCTAAATTATCTCAAGTTTCTACTAAATCCATTTCTCAATCTCAAATACAATTATTTAAAGCATCTTCAACATCTCATACTCAATCATAAGAACAATTACCAGAGAATGAAGTATTAAAACTAAAAAAAGAAATTAGTATAAAACTAAGAATTAATACAATTTTTTTTAACATATTTTTTAATTAAAAACTAAGACCAGAAACAATTTTTACTATTGCAAACGATGCAGCAACAATAAATAAACCAATAATTATATGAACTAAATTCATAAATGCTTTTTTCATTTCTTCAGGATTTCAATCAGCCTTCACTAATTTCCAACCTATATAAATAAATAATCCAATAGCTATAACTGCTAATAATCAAAAAATAGAATCTTTTACAAATATAAAAATACTATTAATTAAATCAAAACCTCCTTCAACATTTGTATCAACTTCTCAAGCAATACTAGACCCCTTAGGGATAATATCATTAGGATCAAAATCATCCATTTTTTATTTTTTTATTAAAAATTATTTTAAACCAACTTGTATTCAAACAATTGTTGTAACTATATAGTAAGAACTAATAGACAATACAACTGCTATTAGAGACCACAAAATCCAAGATTTTGCTTTTTTTGTTTTTTCCTCATCTCAATCAGAAAACATATACATTACACCTGAAATCATAAGAGCAATTACAGCAAAAACTGCAACATATTTTATCATTTCAGCAATAATATTAGAACTAACCTTTTCAATAACTTTAAGATCATCACTGTCACAACCAGGCAATCATTTACAATTAATTTTTGGACCATTACCTGCTAATACAGTAGAAAAATTAGAAATAATCACAACCAAACTAAAAAATATTTTTTTCATAATTTTTATTTTTAATATAATACATAAGAAACAATTTTAACAATCAACCCAGCACTTAATCAAATTGCAAGTGATGCTGCTCACCATACAAAAATTCATTTTCATCTTGTCAAAATAGATTCTTGACCTGCATGAAAAATCATCATTCATCAACCAATAGTCATCATTAATAATGATAATGCTCAAAATATTACTATTAAATTTTTTATTATTGTTCAAAGAATTGCATTAGCTGATTCCACAGTATTTCATCAACCATCTTGAGCTTTTTTTAATATTTTTTTACTACCTGGAGAAAAATTTTCTGTATTTATTGTAAATTTAGAACAATTAATTTTATCTCTAGCACCTGCTCAACAAATTTCAGGTTCTTCATGTGTTATTCATTTATCTGAAGAAGCTTGTCATCAGTCCTCAGCAAATACATTTATTTGAAAAAATATTCCAAATAATATTAAAATTAATAATATCTTTTTTATCATTTTTTTTATTTTAAAATAATATCTAATAAAGTAATTTTAACAGTTTTTTTATAATAATCAATAAAATATTAAAATTATTAATTGATTATTAGTATTTTTTATTTAAAATAATTAAAATATTAATAATAATAATATAAATAAATGAAATATTTAGCAATTATACTAGTAGCATTGATACCAATTCATGCTCTTTTAATAACAACTTTAAAGTGCAAGTTTTGAATAAATACTGATATTATTAGATTCTGGAAAGAATTTATTTTAATATTTTTATTTATTGTAGTTTTTTATAAAACTTTAACTAGATTTAAATGGAATTTTTCTAAATTATACAAAAATAATTATATTCTCTGAGTAACTACAACTTTTGCATTAATTTCTTTAGCATTTGTATTTTTACCATTTTGACAACCTAAAATATCAAGTTTTTTATGATTTAAATATGATGTTTTTTTCTTAATATCTCTTGTAATCTGATTATATTTACCTGATATAAAAAATAACTTTAATACTATATTAAAAACACTTTTCATAGTAACTTGATGAATTTTAGCAATTTTTCTTCCATGGTATTTATTTTGAGATATTTCAACAGTCACTTCAATTTTTGGATTTTCATCAGAAGTATCTACTTATTCAGTAAATTCTTGTATTAGTTTTTCTCAAAATGTAAATGGACAACATAGATTTCAATGAAGTTTTTCTTGACCAATTAGATGGAGTGTTTTTCTAACAACTTTTTACTTAATATTCTTATGATTTATTTTAAATAAAAAAGAAAAATTAAATGTATCAACAAAGAGGCTTTTCCCTTTGTATTTATTAATAATAGTTTCAATTTTTGTAATAACTTCAATTTTTTATTCTTATTCAAAAACAACTATTCTAGGCTTATTTTTCTGAATATCTACTTTTAGTTATTTAATTTATAAAATAAAATTTTGAAAAAAAATAACTAATAAATTTATAATAATCTCTTCTAGCATTTGAACATTATTATTAACATCTTTACTTATAATAAAAAAAGATGTTTTTCTACACCTTGGTTCAGTACTAAATAGATTTGATAACTTACAAACAAGTATAGAAATGTTTTTATGGAATCCTGTATGATATGGACTTGGTATTGCTTGACCTGCAAGCTGGACAGGACATAGTATAGAGTCAACTTGAAGTTGGGAAATTGCAGTTATTTCTACTGAATATACTCATAAATTTTTACCTGAAAATTGGTTTATTCAAATTTTATTAGAACAATGAATAATTTGATTTGTAGTTTTTATTTCATTAATGGTTATTATTTGAAATAAATTATTCAAGATAGTAAAAATCAAAAAAGACTATCTTTCAATATGAATCTTTTCATCATTTTTAACACTTATTTTTATGGCAAACTTCACTCATGCTTTTGAAGAGTCTGCTACAAGTTATGTATTATTTTTAATAATTTGAGCTTATATTGCTAAAAATAATATAATAAAAAAATAAAGTAATTTAAAATTACTTTATTTTTTTTATTATCCTATATTTCAAAATCAATTTTCATTTTTTCTAATTTTGAAACTGTTTGTTCTAATTCTCATTCTGTTTGTATTCTTCATACAATTTTAAGTGTTTTCATATTAATAATAATAAGAACTCCATCATGAGTAGAACCTCATAAGAAATATTTTCAATTACTTGACATAAAAGGATTATGTGCTTGCATTAAATGTGGTTTCTTAGGATCATTTTTTAATTTTGTAATTTGTATATTTTTAACTACTTTTAATGTCTTAGTATCAATTATAGTAACAAAATTTTCAAAATGGTTAGTTACAACAGCTCTATTATTTTCTTTAGAGAATGATATATGTCAAGCTCATTTTCAAACTTTAAGTGTTTTAACTATTTTAAATGTTTTTCTATCAATTATATATAAATATCAATTAAAAACAGGAGCATAAATATATTTTTTATCTGGAGATATTCAACTATGATGAATAGTTGTATCAACTTCTGTTCAAAGTAATACTTCTTTTCATTTTGTAAGTTTTCATCAAATAACCTTTAATTCAACAATACTAGGCTTATGATTAGTTTTAGTATTTCATTCAACATTTGCATAAAATACAGATCTTTCTTCATCATTAGATGCATTTTCTATTGATTCTATATTATGAGTTCAAGCTGGCAATTTTATAATTCCAGGTTTTGAAACTTCAATCTTTCATCACTCAGTTTTATTAACTGTATATATTAAATATTCACTATGAACTCTATCTAGTAAAATAAAATGATTCTTATCAATCCATTTAGCATGACCTGTAGCTCAACTTCATCAATTACTATCAACATCTTTATCTGCATCTTTTCATACTACTTTCAATACATTATCTGTAGCCACATCTATAATGGCAACTTTTGGTTTATCTTTTCAAGTTATTAATTGTAAATTTAATTTATCATTATAAGCTCAAGCTGCTCTTGGCTTAAATCCTAATGGAACAGTTTTTAAATATTTGTTCTTCTTTCAATCAATAACATCAAATGAAAGTGAATCTTGAGTTCTAACATATAATTTATTTGTCTTTCATGCTCTATCTACTGAATGTGGATTCTTTCAGTGAACTGTAATTCAAGTATATTTTTGAGTTTTTAAATTAAATGCAACAATTCTATTTAATTTAGGATCTGCAAAGAATAATGTATTTGACCATAAATTTTTCACTACAGAATTAATAGCGTTAATTTCATCAATTTTAATATCATCAATTACTTCTCAATCTTCATCTAAATCAGATAATTCATCTTCATCTTCATCTTCATCTTCATCTTCATCTTCATCAAGAGGACTACCATCACCATTACATGGTTTACCATCTCAGTCACAAGGTTCACCATCCTTATTTAAATTTGATGTTGGTTCAATAACAGTAAAATCATCTGATTCTACTAATGATCATTCATATATCCCATATTCTAAAGAAGCTATTGCCTTATAAGGATATACTTCTTGTCAGTCTGGATGTGGATTATTTATATAACACTCTTTAATTGTTTTTGGATCCTGACCAGTTCAACATTCTTTAATCTCACTTTTCCATTCTTTTATTTTATTTAATCTTTCTTGTGCTCTTCTTTTTTTACCATCAGCCGCTTCATCAGAATTACAATATTTTCTAAGATATTTTGAGCTAGGATTATCACACATATCTTCTGGTTTTTCATTTACTTTAATATTAACAACCCAATCTAATATTTCAGTTCATCAAAATTCCTTAATTTCTTTTTCTATTTCACCTTCAATATCTTTTGCTCATTCAGTTTCTTTACAATCTAATCATTCTATTTCCATATTACTAATAAGAGATCAATTTAATTTTCTAGTCATTATAAAATCTCAACCACAAGCATCTCATTCTTTTATATATTGAAAATAATTACTAATATTTTCAGTTTCAATTTCCACTGTAATTTCTTCTTCATCTTCACCAGATTCTTCTGTATTTCAGAAAAAACCTGCTGTTGTACACCTTAAATTATTTCAGTAATCACTATTTTTTCATTGTCATTCATTATTTCAAAATACTTTTTTACTAACAAGTGGGCAAGATCATAAACGTGCAACAGACTTAGCTCACAATGAGTCTAGTTTATAAGAATTAAATAACATCATTTCATCTTCTAATTCGATTTTTTTTCTATTAAATTCTTCAATTGAATTATCTAAATCTTGTCTTTCTTTATTTTTTTCATTTAATGTCATTCAATCAGTATGCTCCATAAATTCTGTTGATCTTTTTCTTTCATAATAAGACAATGAAGTATTATAAGTTTTTAGTTTTATCTTCTGTTCTTTTTTCTCATCATCACTAAAAGTATTTTTTTCTCACTCTTCTTTTAATTTTTCATTATCTATATCAATACATGATAATTCAGGTTCAGTCATAATTGTATAATTAACTGTTCAAAGAGGAGCTCTACAAATATATTTTTCTCATAAAGTATTATTAAATATTGTTCATTCATCACAAAGGTAATTTGTATAAAAATCTGTAATATCTTCTTCACTAATCTTTCAATCACATGAATCACAAAATTCCTCAGTTTCTTCATCAGAATCTCATATATAAAATTTTCATTTCTTTTCACATGTAACATTTCATTCTTCAGTACAAAATCAAAATTCCTCTTCTTCTGACAATTCTCATTCAGCTTCATATGCACTTATTGGATAAACTTTAATTTCTCATTCTCAACAAATTATATCATCACCTGAACTTAAATAAGCTCAGTCCTCAGAATGCCTTTCACAAAAAAGTGTAATCTCATTATTTGATTTTGCATAATGATGTATTCAATCAAAAAAACAAGTAAGAGTATTTTTTGAAACACACTTAAAAATAGGCTTTCAATCTTCTCACCATTCCGATACATGCATAGAAGCAGCTTCTTTTTCATCTTCTTTACATTCTAATTCTCCTTCATTTCATTCTTTTCATTCTTCATCTTTTAATTCAACGTCCTCTATTTTAACTCATTTTAATGAAATCCAACCTTTTTCTGTACACAAAATATTAAAATCATCTAATTTATAATCTAGAATATAAGGATTTTTTACTACTTCTTCTAAAGTAGTTTCCTCAATTCATAAATAACATTTTGTTTTAAACTTATTCATTAATGTATTCAATCAACCAAGTTCTTCTCATGCATTTCTACAAACATATTCTTCTCATAATTTTCAAAATTGAGTCATAAAATTATCATTACAACTTTCTGAAGTTCAATCAGAATACTTATTTGTATCTACTTCTCAATTTCATTCTTCTATTCCATCTAAATTATTAACTAATACATTTTTATTAATTTTTGATGTATCCTCTACTAATTCATTATTAAATTCTTCACAATTTTCAATAGTTAGTTTCCTACTATAAAAACCATTTTCATCTGAAACAGCATAATATTTTTTATCTTTTAAACAAACAGGACTTCATTTTGACATACACATAAATTTTGTTCCATAAAAATCTGGCATTTTCACTTTTCCAAAACAGTTTATATCCATTCACATATCTGAAGACATATTTCAAATTTCTTCTTTCTCTACTTCTGTATTTTTTATAATATCATCATTTTCAATATATTCATTTTCTACTTTTATTTTTATTTCTTTTTTATTTATAATAGAATCATCTTCAAGGTATTCATTTTCTTCTTTTATTAATACTTTATCATTTTCTTTTTCCTTAGTAGTTTTATAGTTTTTTATCAAATAATCTGCACTATAAATCTTAGAATATACTGTTAAAGCATCTTCTTGTATATATTCATTATTTTTTATAATATTTCCATTTTTATCTTTATATTCAAATTTCATTACAATTTCTTTGTCTGAATTACAAACTAACCATTTTGTAAATCAATCATCATATGAAACTTTAGTCTTTTTTATATAGCTTCTTTTTAAGTAATACTTACTTTTATAAATACAAGAATTTTCAACCCTATATTTTAGAATATTTTTAGTTTTATAATCCAAGAAAAAAATTGCATTTGATTTTTTGAAATTATTTTTATATTTCTCTTTATATTTTTTAAAAATATCTGTTAATTTATTTAAAGTTTTTACATCTTTAACTTCAAGCCATTTATAGAATAAATCTAATTTTTCAACTTTCAAGCCAGTTAATTCCTTAAGTCTAGTTTTAGTTTCATACCTTAAATACAATAATACAATTTTTTGATCTTTATCTTTTATTTTTTTGATACTTGATTCAAATTTTAATAACATTTTAGTTATTGTAACAATATCTAAATGTGAAAAATCATTAGAATACTTATTTAAAGTATTTAATGTAGACTCATCAAATTTATTTACATAAGGATTGTTCCTATTTTCTGCCTCTACATTATTAGCAGAAAATATTCATAATATTCCTACAAATAACATAATTAATACCTTTTTTAACATAGTGTAATTTTTTATTTAATAAAATACTATAAAATAATATCATACAACAATAATAATATCAAAAAAATAAACATATATTAACTTGACTTTAATAAAAAATATTGTTATTTTAATAAATATTTTATCCATAATTTTATTGATTTTAAACAGTTTATTGCTATTATAGTATATAAGAATTTTATTTGATTTTTTTAATTTTTTTGTGAATATGAAATATTCTAAAATACAGAAATTTATTGCTAGTATAATTATTCCATTTTTCTTTTTTTGAATGGTTTTTAATTTTCCAGCAAATATTTTTAATATATCTAATGCTTGAGATTCAAAACTATATTCTCTTGTATCTATTTTAGTAAATGAAAATATTTACAATGATGTTTCTAATAGTTTAGAAACTTATGCAGAAGATATCTCCAGACAGTTAGAGAATACAAAAGTAATAATTATACCTACTCCAAATAATGCAAAATCTTTTAATATAGCCTCTCTTAATGAAAATCTTTTTTATGAATGATATAAATGAATTAACAAAAATGCTGATTTTAAATCTAAATTAGTTTGAACTATATTAATTTGAGATTTTCCACTTCCAGTTGTTTATAAAAATAAACAATATTCAACAACAATTCTTCCATACATAGATTTTGAAAATAAATCATATATTTATAATCATAAAACTAAAAAATATCAAGAAAATAATAGTAATCTTGATTGAATAAAACCTGAAATTTGGCATTGAATTATTAGTCCAAATACATGAGATGATTTAGAAAATATAAAACAAATAAATAACTTTTTTGAAAAAGATCATAATTTTTATCAATGAACTTGAAATTTTAAAAAACAAAATTGAATTATTAATTGAAAAATTAATGAAAAAAATCCTGATAATTATGAGCCTTATGTATTTTATTTTGATCAAATTAGAGAACAAAAAGCTGTTAGTTATTCTAAATATATTTGATATCAAGCATATCTTGAAAATAAAGAAGCTTTAAATTATAATAGATTTGATAAAAAGCTTGCTGATAATGTTCAAAAAGATGTACTGGATTTCCCACAAAATGAAATAAAAACATTATTATGACAAATTCCAAATAATAATATAGATTTAGATGATGCTGAAACAGCAGATATAACTAAATCATCAGATATTATGACAAAAGCAATTATTGATAAAGCTACAAAAGATTTTGTAGAAGTTATTAATTCCTCTAAAATCTGAGAATTTAGAAAAAATGTAAATAATGCATGAAGGTACAGTCTTTGATGAAAAAAAGTTAATGTAGATATGATTCCTCATATTATTTCAATACTTGATAAAATATGAGATAAATCAATTAAATGAGCTGAAAAAGTTATTGAAGATAAAATTGATAATTTAGTTATGTCTGGTTGATTATCAAGGTACATTGCTATTCCTATAACTATAGATGAAATCCCTGAAAAAGCCAATGTATGAAGAGTTGATTATTCATGTCATAAACAGTATACTAATATATTATATTGAAAAACAGCATCCGAAATCCTATTAGCTGAGGAATGTAGTATATATAGATGATCAAATAAGAATGAATGAATATTAGTTAAAGCAAATAGATGAATTAATATATATAATCTATGAACTGATTCTTCATTATGTACAGATTGAAAAACTAACTGATATTGGTGAGGTAATTCTCCATTAAATCTTGATGATATTTGAAAAAATAAATGAGATTTAAAGCTGAAATCTAGCAATTATAAGTTAGCAATAAGACCACTTTTTGATATTTCTGGTTCTAAAAAAGTTTCTAATAATTCTTTAATTCATTCTCCATTAGATTGTTTTAGTAATAATTATATCTTTTCAAAACGTTTTAAAAATAAGTATTCACCATCTTTATGTGAAGAATTCATATTACCTATTAATTGAATTAAAAATACAGAGAGTCATAATTGTGACACAGTGAATCAGAATTTTATTTTTTCAAAAAGTTTTTCAGAAAATTATAAGCAACATAAATTAAAAAAAGATTGTACACCTAGAAAAATGTACTTAGATAGTGGGTATGGTTTAGATTTTGTTACTAGATGAAAAAGACCTTATGATTTAGAAAAGGATTGCAAATGATCAGATAGAAAATATTCTTATGTTTATAATTATAAAACAATTCCTTCTTACATAAAACATATTTCTCCAACTAAAGAAGAATTGTCTGGACAAATAATAGCAAAAGTTTCTCCAAATCTTCCAATTGATGTAGATAGATATATTGATTTCATATGAGCTAGTGGTAAAAAAGATAGAATAGATTATCCCAATTTTTTTAGAATTGAAGAAGAAATTTCTGAACAAGATTCCTTTAAAACACAACTTGAAAAAACTAGTTTGATTTTAGATGAACTCTTATTAGAAAAAACAAATGATATAACTAAAGCAATAAATAATAATAATCCTGCCTCATTAAATTGAATAGAATTAGAAATTTATCATAATTGGTTGAAAATTTCAGAATACCCTTCTGAAATACTTGATTTAAAAGAATATTTAAAAAATAAAGAATCTGTTACAATAAATATTTTATGAGAAAATAAAAAATTATCTTATTATGATAATGTAGTATTTTCACTTTTTTGGAACAATTTAAAAACAGTATGACAAAAATATAAATTTGTATTTGAAAATTATTTAAGTGATCAAACTAGTTCTGAATTTAATCATTATCTTCCAAAAAATAAAAAAGTCTATGAAATAGCTTACCTTTGAGCTCCATGAAATGCATCAAATATGTATATTGGTGTTAATCCTGAAGAAAAAGGAGAAAATCCTTATTCAAGTATTGAAGAAAAAAATGCCCTAATTGATGCTGAAATTTTTTCATTTTCAGTACAATGAAGTAAATCTTGAAATACTTGATGGTATGAAAGTTGAATTTGAACAACTGAATTTGATAAAACTAAAATAGAAACCAAAGAAGCTCTCTTTAAATGTGCACCTCCAGAATGAGTAAGTATTTTTGAATGGCCTTCTGCTATTGCATGTCGGATAAAAAATTTATCTTTTGAAATTAATTTTGATTCTAGTAGATGTAGCTCTGAAACTTTATTTGAAGATAATGAAGAAAAAATTGAAAATCTAGCTTCAGAAATTTCAGATATGAAAAATAATTGAAATCAAACAAATAGTAATTGAACAAATAGTAATTGAACAAATTCAACTGAAAATAATTGAGATCAAACAAATTGAGAAAATAAAGAAAAAAATGAAACATGTAGAAATGACTTAAATAAAAACTGAGTTGAAGATTGTATAGAAAAAGATTTACAAAATGCAAAAATAGAACTAATATCTTCTTCTAAAAAAGTTTACACAAACTCTTATATATGACTTGAAGCAAGAATATTAAATCCTAATTGAAAGATTTTAAATAGAATAAATAATTTAAAAACAAGTTTTGAATTAGTAAGAATTGTAGATAAAAAAACTAATAAAATTGTAGCTAAAAAAGATTATCAAAAATATATTAATTTTAGAACAACTGTTATTCCAACTAAAAAATGACATTCTAAACATTCTCTTAATTCAAATAATAAATTAGCTGACTATTATTTTAAAGTAATTTGAAAATTAGAAGACTCAAATAAAGATAAAATTTTAAATATTAATTCTAACACAATAAAAGTTGAAGTTAGAAAAGATTTATTTTCTTCTACAATAGATAAAATTTCAAATGATAATTCTTTAGAATGAGATAATACAATCTTAGCTAGTGATCAAAAAAATATTTATATTATTGATAAAAATTTAACTTCATTTGATAAAAAAATAGATTTAATTAAAAGTAATTCTAAATCTAGTGAAAAATTAATTATATCTTTAGCTCATTATTCTTGATGAAATAAACAAATTAGTTTAAATTATCCATTAAAATTATCTTTAACTAGAAATTGAAAAAAAATAATTAATGATTTAAATATTACAAAACAAAATTTATCTAATTTTTTTCCTGCTTATTCATTAACAAAAAAATGAGAATATAAGTTAAAAATTACAAATGCCTATTGAGAAACTACAACTAAAAATTTTAATATAATTCCTAATATAGCTAGTAATATAGATATTCATTTAGCTACAAATATTTTAGAAAAAGATTGAAATATAACTTCAAATATATTTATTTTAAAAGATAAATATTGAAATATATCATCTTGATTCAATTATAATGTATTTTTAGAAAGTAAATGAAATTTTCTATTCCCTATAAATAATTGATGAGCTATAAGAAATAAAGACTTAAAAGTTTTTGAATGATATAAATGATTTAGATTAAAAGCAACAAATAAAAATTGAGTTTGAAAATTAAATTTTATTATTAAAAATAATAATAAAATTTTATTTAAAAAGTCTCAAACAATTCAAACTATTGAAAAAATAAATACTGAAATAAAAAAACCAGAATTAATTAAGGTTTGATGAAATATATATCAATTTGAAATTGATTTTAAAGATAATGTTTGAAATATCTTAAAAAACCTTAATTCAAGGGTTTACCTAAGCATTGATCCAAATTATTGAACAACTAAAAAACCTTATTTTTCTATTATTAAATGAAAAGCAATAATTGATTTTAAAACAAAAAATCTATCTTGAAAAGATATACCAATAGAATTAAAATTAGAAGGTTTAAGGGAAATAATAAAAGAGTCTATAACTATAAATGCAGATTCTCCCATTAAACTAGATTTAAATATTTCTAAAGATATTGCAAAAGCATCTCCAAATGAAAAAATTTCAATTAAAATACAATTAAAAGATAGATATAATAATACGGTTTTTTCTGATAATTCTACCAAATTAAAATTTCAAATAAAAGACAAATACAACAATATAATTAAGTTAAATAGTAATTTAATACAAACTATAACAGAATGAGAAGCAACTTTTAATTTAAAAGCAACTTCTAATCCATGAACTGCATATTATAAAATTTCTACAATTCCTGATTTAAGTATTAATAATTTTGAAATAAATTGAAAAAAAATTAATTGAGTCTGAGAAAAATCAGGAAAGATACAAACTTATTATTTTTGGGATAAAGAAAGTTTTAAAAACAGAAAATATAATTCACTTTATACAGTGATGCTCTGAGCAGATTATTGAAACATCAAAGAAAAAGACTACCTAGCTGGTTCTATACTTTTTAATAAAAATAATAGAAGTCTAGCAGTTACTTCTCTTGTAAATAACCCATATAAATTTTCTGATTTAATAAGTATTTATAACAACTGAAGAGTAGAGGATATATCTTCATCAAATGATTTAACTCAAGATTTAGAATTAACAACTTCTATTAATAAAGATTCAAAACTTTTTATAAATATATATAATAAAATTTTAAATAGAGAGGTTTGAAAAATAAATTATTTGTTTTGAAAAAATACTAAAACATGAATATGTGAAACAACAATATCAGAATGTAACATAGACAAAACAAAAAATTCTATTTACTTAAAATCATTAAATAAAAATTTTAAAATAAACCAAGAATGAAGAAGTTTATTTTTGGAATATAATAATAAAAATATTTTAGAAATAAATAGAAAATGAGAATTAATTACAAATAAATTATTAAAATTTCAAATAGACAATGAATCAAAAGAAAACTTTTTAATTGTAAAAGTAAAATTTTGAAATGAAAGTATTGCAACATTAATTATTAATGTTTCAAATGAAGATATTGAAGTAGAATTACCTAATTCTACTTATAATATTAGAAATATATATTTAAATTGAAAATTAACAAAGAATATTTATTATAATAATTTTTTAACTAGTTCAGACAAAGTAAGTAACTTTTCACAAAAAAGAATAGATGATATAGAAAATTTCAGAAAAAAATGAGGTTTATGATGGAAGTGAGAAAATAAATTTTTACTTGATTTTGCTGCTGGTAAAAAAGTATGAGAATCAATAATGGATAAACAAAGTTTTTGAATAATAACACTTTGAGATCCTGTTATTTCTCTTAAACCCATTAAAATAAAATTAAAAGATAAAGTAACAGAAAGAAGTTTTAATTCTACAATTTGAAAGAAAATTTCAAAAGATACAAATATAAAATATTATTCTGTTTTTGATTATGATAATGATAATAAAGATGATATTTTATTAATAAAAGATGATTGATATTTAAAATTATTAGAAAATAAAATACATTCTAAAAATTTCTTAAATAAATGAAATTTAGCATATATAATAGATCATTGAAATAAAAAGTTTGTAAAAACATGAGATTTTACTTGAGATTGATATGATGATATTTTCTTTATAAATAACAAGTGAATTCCTGGTATTTTAAATAATTTTGAAAAAGATTTTAAAAGAATCAAATTAGAGAAACAAATTCAATTAGAATGAAAAATAGTTCAAGTTGAAGTTTATGATATGGATAATGATTGAAAAACAGATATTATTACTCTTGATGAATCTTGAGAAATTAATATTTTTTATGGATGAGGAGCATTTGAAAAACCAGTTTTTACACAAAAAAAAGTTGGATCAGGTTCTTGATTAAAATTAGATTCTTCTCCAAGAAAATCTTGAGCATTAATAAGTTTTTCATGAATATATAATCCAACAGATTTACCTAATAATTCAAATTGAATTGTAGATGAATGATTCTTAAACAGACAAATATTTGTAAAAGTTATAACTTGATGAAATAAAAACACATGACTTAACAATAAACAAAACTTTATTAAAAGTGAATATTCAAATTCTGCTTGAATTGAAGTGAAAAAAATATTTAAAGATATAAATTGATGAACTTTAAAATCTTGAGATATAGTTGAAGTTGAAGTAATAATTAAAAATATATCTAATTCTATTAAAAGAAATATTTCATATTTAGACAAAGTTGAAAAACCTTTTACTCAAGAAAAAGATAAAATTGAGATATCAAAATGAAAAATAAAAAAAGCTCCTGCTTGATATCAATATTTAATAAATAATTTTACATTAGTTCCATGAGCTGAAAATAAAATAAAATACAAGCTTAAAACACCAAGTCTTAGTTATTGAAATATAAAAGTTTGATTATTTGAAAAAGGTGAAATTTGAGACGATATTTATTGAGATATAATAGTAAAAAAAGATAATAAAAACTGTTCTGATAACTCCAAAATATATAAATCTATTGCTAAAAGAAGATATGGTAATTTAACTAATAAAGAATTAGAATGTGATTCTAATAAAATGAAATTACCTACTGAAATAGAAGAAGCAAAAAAGATTACTACTGATAATGATAAAAATTGAATACCTGATTATATAGATGAATTAAAAAATAATCCTGAAAAAGCTAAAGAATATGCTAAATCTGAATTAGATAAATTCAATAATGAAGAAATAGATGATTCTAATAAAGATAAAGATTTGACATCTTTAGATAAAATTAATGAAAAAGTTGATGAATATGTAGAAGATTTAGAAAATCTAATTGAATGATTTGCTTGTGGTTTTGGTGGATGAAGTTGTATTTCAACACCTCTTAACTGGGCTCCTTTAGCTCCTTGAAATGACCCTACACTATTTTGAGTACCAGTATGAGATTGATTAAAAGTTGAAGAATGAATTCCAATCTTTTCATCATTTAGTATTTGAAAACCACATGTTTGGCCACCTAATAAAGCATGAGCAGGTTGATATTTTTGAACTACCAGTCCTATAAATACTTTCAGATTATTTGTAACTCCTACTCTTACTTGATGAGTTTGAACTGCTATATGTTATGGTTGACCTGCTAGTGTTGTATGAAGATCAAATCCCCCTTTAATAAGTCCACTTGTTCCAGGTTGAAATTGTATTGTTGCAGCTAAACCATTACTTTGATGTAGTAATGATGGTAGTGAATGAGACCCCGAATCAATGTGACAAGCTGATAATTTTTGATGAAATAATTGAAAATGATGAAACTGATGAGCTTGAAACTGAGCAAATAATCCTTTTTGAGTAATAAATTGAAACTGTTGACCTACTCAAAATAAAAATGAATGAAAAACTATTAGTGATGAACTAATAAATAAATATTATAATGCTAAAGCAAATTGATTAAGCTTACCAACTTCTTTTAAAACTGATTATAAAGATGCATTAGAATGATTTAATGACAGTTTTGATTGAAATTTAGAACAACCATTATTTGAACTTAATTGAGAATGAGTATGAGAACAAGAATTAAATATTGAATTAGATCCATCTAATTTAATTGATTGAAATTTTGAAGATGTAATACAAATACAACAAGATAGAGTTAGTCCATTTCCAAGTTTTTTAATGGATTGGGTAACAAGACAAATTGAAGAAGTTATAACTAAATTATCTGATTTCCCTACAATTTTTATTATAATTCCTGATTTTTCATGAATAATTGATACTGATTGGGGAGAATATTCTCAAAAGATTTGAGATGAATATTCTAAAGCTGTTGAAAAAGAAACAAGTAGTAATGAAAAAGTTAATAAACAAATTGAAAAATTAGAAAAAGATAAAAAATGATTAAATTGTAATAAAGAAGTTATAAAATGTTCAAATATCTGATATAAAATATGAATTTTAGAATCTCAAAAAATTGGTAATTTTTGAAAAGCACAAAATTCTTGAATAAAAACAGCTCTTGAATTTTTATCAAATGTCCCAATTATTGAACTAGAGCCTCAACAAATAAATATTAATATTCCTTGGCCTGATACAGGTACTCTTGATAAATTTATAGTTGATAGTAAAGCTACATTAAAACAATGGAAAAGTGAAGTAAATCTTTGAAAAATAAATTGAAGTGCTAATAGTAATTTACATAATTTAATTTCAAATCTTGAACAAAATATTGAAATTGCTGAAGAATATAAACAATTTCCAAAAAAATTAACTAAACTATTAAATCAAAAAGAAATCCGGATAAACCAAGTAATGTGTAGTTTAGAATCAATTTCAGAAATAACAGGATGATGGATTTGAAGAAATGGAAAAAGATTTAAAGCTTGGGTTGAAACATATATTTTAATAAAAGCTATACTTAAATCTTGGCAACAACTTATTGATATTTTTACAGGTTATGAAGCTGAATGTCATGAATGTAAAAATGAAAGACAAGATTTACTTCAATTTGAATTTAAATTAATAAGTATGATATTACCAAAATTTCCAGTAATTCAATTTCCGAAATGGCCTGATTTAATTCTTGATTTACACAATATTAGAGCAAGTATTAATATTAAAATACCTGATGTAGTAATAAATCAAAGACCTTTAGTTTTACCTAATATTCCAGAATTAACTCTTCCAGAAATAAATGCAAATATAGAATTAGATATTCCTGAGATGCCACTTCTTCCTAGATTTGAATTTCCTGAATTACCTGATTTACCAACTCTTCCAGAAATAAAGCTTCCTGATTTACCACCTCCACCTCAATTACCTAAAATTTTTAGTGAATTAGAATGAGTATTAAAAATATTAGAGCTTATAACAAAAGCAATGTGTTTACTAAAACAATTACCTTTTGTTCCAGAATGGAGAGCTTGAGATCAAATTGCTTTTTTGACAGAAAGAAATTGATATTTACCTACTGATTTTATTGATTTAAGTTTACCTCAATTTAGTGTTCCCTATTTAGATGCTATAAAAGTTACAACTTATGTAAATTTAGAAACAGATTCAACATTTTTAGTAGAAACTTTAAGAAATATTATAGAACCTCTTAATACTACAACTAATAATTGGGCAAATAAATTTAATAATTCTTGATTCAATAATTTAGATTTTTCTAATAAATCTATAAATATAAATAAAACAATAGATTTAAAAAATAAAGATAAGAAAACTAGTTTTAATAATAAAATTATTAAAAAAATAAATACTCTATATTCTTATTTAAATGAAAATAAAAACACAAAAGTTAACTCACATGATTTTTTAACTCTTGTAAATAAATCTCTAGCAAGTTCTATAATAACTAATAATTCTAGAGCTGATGAATTAAAAAATACTTGGAAAGAAGTTAATAATTATAATTATTCTAAAGAAAATAAATTAATAATTGATTTACAAAAATCTAATTATGAAAAATTTGAAACTTTAAATAAAATTTTGACTAATGAATTAAGAAAAAATTCTAAATTGAAAAAAGATTTAAAAAACTTTTCAAATAAAAATCTATTTCAACAAATTAGTTCAACAACTAATAATAAAGACTTTATTGAATACAAAAAATCATTAGAAATATATAATAATAAATTTCTAAAATCAGCATCAAATTTAATAAAATGAACACCTGACAAACAGGTTAAAGAAATTAGAGAGGAGTGAAATAAACTTTTATCTAGAGTTAAATGAGGTTTAAAAGAATTTAATAGTTCAACTTTAAACAATAAATTATTATCTGCTACTTCAATTTCTTGAAGTAATAAAAGAAATTCTAAAAATTCTTGTCAAGAAGCAAATAATTCTCCTTATCATTATAATTATAAATGACTATATATTGTAGAAAAAAATAAAATTTATAGATTATTTAATTATATGGATGAATTAACTTGAGATGAGACATATTCACCAATTGATTTTGATAATGATTGAGACTTAGATTTATTATATTTTGTAAATTGAGAACTATACTTAAAAGAAAATCTTAATGTTATAAAAAATAAAGATATAATAAAAGAGTCCCCTATAATATTAAAAGTTTCTGATAATAAGTATTTCAATTGAGATGATTTTGTTGAAGCTATAAATTGATTTAAAGAAATAAATACTGATAATTGATTTTTAAATATTATTTTTAAGTCACCAACAGATAAAACTACTAATCATTTTATTGTTAGTTATTATACAATTGTTGATAAATTTTTGAACAAAGATAAAATAGATAATATAAATAAAAATATAATTGATGCTTTTGTTGAAGAAGATAATATATTATATAAAGATTATTTAATTAAGAAACATTCTGCTTATATTAATTATATTTGAGATATTCCAGCTGTAAGACTAGATACTGCAGAAATGGAAAATATATGAAAAAGTATTCAGAATAATAATAAAGTAAATATTTCTGCAACAACTCCAATTTATACAGCATCAAATTCTGCTAAAATAAAATATTATATTTGAAATAAAGCTAATCTCATTAAAGAATTAGAAATAGAAAAACATTCTTCTACAAGATTTAAAGAAAAAATAACAATTATATCAATTAATTGAAATGTTTATTTAAAATGAAAAAAGAATATCACTTTAATTTGAAGTAAGATAAAAGAATATATTTGATTACCACTTTTAGAGGATTCAGAATTATCTAAAATTTCAAATTTAAAATCTAAAATGAATAAAGATTTATCAAATATAGAGATAAAATACAATTGATGATTTAAAAAGAATCTTAATTTTTCAAATATAAATTCTTATAAATATTATAATTTATGAACTGTAACTAATAACTATTTAATTAGAACACCTGTAATAAGTGATTATTATTATTGAAAAATATATGCTATAAAAAAAGATATTGAATGAACTTATTCATCTCAAAAATTATTTGCTCCACAAATAGCAGCAGATACTATAGCTCCTGAATTAGATTGACTATCCTCAATTAGAATTCCTGTATATCAAAAGAAAGAAATAAATCTAAAACATTATATTTATGAAAATTCTTGAATTAATTCAATAAAAAATATTTCAATACAATTAAAAGAAAATTCTAATATTTTAAGCAAAAATTTTAAAATTGAGAAATCTAATTATTCTATTTTATTAAAATTTAATAAATTTGATAAATTATTTAAAGAAAAGATTAATTTAGAATTAGAAGATATGAATTGAAATAAATCTATAACTCCTATTGATTTTGAAATTTATTCTCCAAAACCAGAAATTAATAATAATAATGGCAATAAAATAACTTGAAAAATTAATGAAGAGTTATATAAAGAACCAATTAATATTTATAGAATTAGATCTTGAATGATTAAAAGATTAGAAACTAATGATAATAAAATTAAAGTTTATACAGATAAAAAATGAAAATTTGATTTTGATGCTAAATCGGAAACTTCTAGTTGATTAATATTAAAAGAAAATAATATAGAAATAGTTTCAATTAATGAAAATACTTGAAAAATTACACTTAAAAATCATAATTTTAAAATAAAAGTAAATTCAAATAATTCTCTATTTCCAGAAATAAATATAATTGATATAAATTGAAATAAAATTTATTCACAATTTATAAAATTATCTAAGAATATTGATACAATAAAAGTTGATAATTTTGATAATGTTGATGAAAATTGATTATATTTCAAAATGATAAATCCAAATTATGAATCATATAATATACCAAACTGAGCAAAACATTCAGCTTGAGTATCTGTTATTTATAAAAAGAATGATAATTCCAAAAAAGAAATTTTCATAATGTTTCCAGATTGAAGAATAAAATATTCTAATAGATATTATATTTCCTATAAAAGTTATTGAGAAAATATAATATTAGAATTAAAAACTTTAGTTTGAAATAAAAAAATAGCAGAAGTTTTATATAATATAAATTGAACTTATCTTATGAAATAAAAAAAAAAGCTAGCAAATTGCTAGCTTTTTTTATCTAATATCTTTTTTTAAAAAAAAATATATCCACTTTTGAAAATTTGTCATTCAAAAAGTTAAATCGTTTTCTTTTTTATTTTCATTAAATTTTGGAATTTCTATTATTTTTTTTCATGAAAATTTATTATATATCTTTTCAGAAGTCAAAACAATAACATCTTCTCATTTCATTTTCATTCAATTTTCAGATTTTAAAATACTATTTTTAAATCATTTTGTATTTATAAATTTTAAAGTTTCATCAGATTTAACTAGATAATTTGATATTTCATTAATTATCTTCTTTTGTTCCTTTATATAACCAGAAATAATATATTTTTTGTATTCAAATTGAATAATTTTAAAACTTAAATAAAATAAGACTATCATTAGTCATATAAAAATGTATTGTCTTTTTTGCATATTTTTGATATTTTTAAAAATGTATGTTAATATATTTCTATATATTTAATAATAACATTATATGAAAATTTTTATAAAAGAAAAACTAAAAAATAAATTTATTTTAATAATATTTTTAGCTATTTTATCAGTTCTAGGAATACAGTATTTTTTAAAACCTAAAATTGATACTAATACTTATGTAGTATTAGTAAAATGAGAAGTAAATATTAATGAAAATATTTTAAAAAAAGAAGAAAGACAAAAATTAGAAATATGAAATATAATAGTTACTAAAAAAGATTCTGCTTGTGTTATTGAATGGTGAGATTGAAGTTTAACAAGACTTTGAGAAAATTCAAAAGTAGAAATTCAAGAACTAAATGTAGAAAAGGATTTATCTAAAATTAATTTACAATTTAAATTAATTAACTGAAAAACTTGGTCAAATGTAGTAAGTTACTTGTGAGAAGAATCATATTTCAAACAAAACTTTGAAGATATTGAAGCTGCTGTAAGATGAACTGTTTTTGATGTAAACTTAGACAAAGATTATGTATATGTAGCAAATCATGAAGTAGCAGTAAAAAAAGGTAATAAAACAAAAATAGTTTCTGAAAATAGTGCATTCTCTATTTCTCAATTCTCTTTTATTAAAATTGAAGAATTTATAAAAAATATAGTAGATAAAAAATGGTTAGAAGAAAATGCTAAATTAGATAATAAATTTTTAAATAATCTAAAAAAAGATTTATCAAAAAAAATTGATTTAGAAAATATTGATAAAATTTTAGATAATAATAAAACATATAAAGAATTATTATCAAAATATCAAAAATTAAATTTTATTTCAGCTTCTGATTCAGAACTTTTTGAAATAAAAAATAAAATAAAAAAAGAATTAATTAATATTGCTCCAGAATCAGAAAAACAAAATTTAATTAAATATAGTATTTATGATTTGAAAGATGCTTTAAATCTAGATACTATCGATTCAAAAACAAAAGAAACAATAAAAAATATAACAAAATTAGTTTGAAATAATTCTTGAGATTTAGAAAATATTTTATGAGAAAAATATTCAGAATTTGAAAATATTTTAGATAAATTAGATATTAAAAACACTGCTAATAAAATCAAAGATAATGCAATTAAATGAGCCAATTCTTTTTTTGATAAAATAATTAATATATTTAAATAAAAAATAAAATGCTAAACAAACTATTAAAAAATAACATTTTCCTGACTTTTTTTGTATCAATAATTGTATTTTTAATAATTTATTTATTTTCTACTTTATTTTTAACTATTGATAAAAGTTTATCTGATAAATTAAATAGTGAATTATTAGCAAATAACTTATCCATATCTGATAAAATAGTTATTGTTACAATTGATGATGAAAGTGTTTCTAAAATATGAGAATACCCATTTTCTAGAAAAGAATATATTCCAGTAATTGAAAATTTAAAAAATAATTGAGCTGCTGTAATAGGAATAGATATAATCTTTGCTGATAAAAGTTGAGATAAAAATGCTGATTTAGAATTTTCTAAAACATTAAAAAATGCTTGAAATATAATAATTTGATGATGAATATTAACTAAAAATAATATCAACACTTTTCAAAAACCATATAGTTTATTTGAAAAAAATGTACTATCTTATTGATATTTTCAACCTAAAAAAAATAAATATAATAAAAAAGTTTATTCAATAAATACTTTTTCTAATTTTTCAAATGGAAAATATTTTCATTTTGCAATACAAATTTTAAGATGATATTATTGAGAAAACTATTTAAAATATTATAAACAAAATAAAAATGATTTTTATATCACACCTAATTTAAAAATTCCTGTAACAAACTGAAAAGAATTTTTTATTAATTTTACAAAAGAAAATATTGATTTAAAAAAATGAATCAAAGAAGAAAAATATACTACTTTTTCATTTTATGATATTTCAAAAAATAAAATAAATCCTAAATTTTTAAAAGATAAAATTGTAATAATTGGTTATACTGCAAAAGGTATAAAAGATATTTTCTTTTCTCCAGAATGACAAAAGTTTTGAGTTTATACACATGCAAATGTTATTAACACAATATTAACAAAACAATATAAAACATATTTTAATATAAATCTTGAATATATATTATTATTTCTATTAATTACATTATCTGTTTATTTTAATATTTCTCAAAAATGAAAAAATTTATTAATTAGTAATATTTCTATTATTTCAATTTTTATTATTATTGTTATATATATAATTAAAATATTAGAAAATCCTCTTAATTTTCCTGCTGAATTTCTTTTTGCATTAATTATAACTTTAACTGTTTCAAATATATTAAAATCTTTTATGGAAGATAAAAACAAAACTCTTCTTAATAAAGCTCTTAGTCAATATGTTTCAAAAGATATTGCAGAGGAAATATTGTCTGGTGAATGAAAAGTTAAACTTGATTGAGAAAGAAAAAGGATTTCAATTTTCTTTTCTGATATTGAAGGATTTACTTCTATTTCTGAAAAAATGAATCCAGAAGAACTTGTAATATTTTTGAGAGAATATTTATGAGCAATGAGTAATATAATAATGGATGAAAGAGGGCTTATTGATAAATATGAATGAGATGCTATTATGGCTTTATGGTGAGTTTTTGGTTATGAAAAAACTTCAACATATGATAATTGTATTTCTGCACTAGAACAACAAGATAAATTGAAAGTTTTAAACAAAGACTGGAAAATAAGATTTTGAGAAGAATTAAAAATAAGAATGTGATTAAATACATGAGAAGCAATTGTTTGAAATATTTGAGCAACTGGTAGAAAAATGGAATTTACTGCTCTTGGAGATTCAGTTAATTTGGCTTCAAGATTAGAAGAAGTTAATAAAAAATATTGAACATATTTATGTGTTTCTGAATCTGTTTATCAAGAACAAAAAGATAATTTTGAATTTAGATATTTAGATCAAATAAAAGTTAAATGAAAAGAAATTCCTGTTAAAATTTATGAGCTGATTTCAAAAAAATGAAACATAGACAAGTCTAAACAATATATAGTAGACAACTTTGAAAAAGCTATTAAATTATATTTAAATAAAGATTTTGAAAATGCTTTAAAAATATTTAAAGAATTATCTATTTTATGAGATAATCCAAGTAAAACCTATATTTGAAGATGTGATATTTTTATAAAAAATCCACCAGAAAAAGATTGGGATTGAGTTTGGACAATGATGACAAAATAAAACAAATATAAAGACCGGTCTCTAGTTACTAATATTAGTAACTAGAGACCGGTCTTATTTTAAATAACTAAATTAATATAATTCAGGATTTTCTAACACTTCTTCTAAAGGTATAGTATCATTAGGAAGAGGGGCTAAAATTTTTACATCTTTATATGTTTTTCTAGATTTATTATCTAATTCAATATAAATTGCTTTTTTATCATCTAATTTAACATCAGCATAAATATTAAAATTATTTTTATTTGAAGAAATATCAGTTTTTATATTAAAATTAGCTTCTACTTTTCAAATAACATCATTTAAATAATATTTTAAAAACTTTTTAGAATCATCTGTAAAATCTATTTTTGTATTTAATTCAAATTTATCTTCTTCATATCTTCAAATATTTGTAATTTTTAAATATTCTTTATTTTCATCAAAAATTATAGTTTTTCAAGAAATATTTTTATTTTTTAATTCAATTTTTGAATCTAAAATTTTTATAAAACTTCAAGTATAAGTTTTATTATAATTTTCATCATAATTGTACTCTTTTTTTGACATTAGTAAATCAAAATTTAATTCTGTTAATTTATTATTAGAGGCAATATTAAAACTAGTATTTAAATCTGATATAAATCATTCAGAAACATATTTATTATCTATAGAATATTTTCCATAAGAATATTCTAAAGTAGTATTTGTTTCACCTGGATTATAAGATGAAGAATTTATATATTTATTAGAAATATTTAAAGTATCTAATTTATTATTTGTATTTGTTCTTCAAGTAACTACTCAAGCATATTTATTATTATATCATTTTCAAGAATAACTACCTGCTATTTTTCTATTTTTTAAAGTTAATTCAGATGCAAAGTTCTCATCAGATTTAAAACTAAAATCAATGCTTTTAAATCTATTTGCTCAATCTAAAGTAGAAACTAATTTCAAATCAATATTTTCAGAATCAGCATAAAGTTTAGCATCTAATTTTTTTCATCTGACAAAATTTAAACTAGCTCATTCTCATAAATATCTTTTTTGATCAGGAACTGCTATAAAATTAATTTCTTCAATATATTTATCTGAAAAAGTTATATTTCATTTAAATTCTTCAATATCATCATCAATTTTATTTACATCAAAACCAATTACAGTATTTTTTCAAGAAAAATCTATATAAAATTCTGTATTATAATTTGCAATATTATCTAATAAATCTTTATATTGTCATTCAGTACAAGTATTACCATTAAAAGGATCAAATCTCTTAGAAAGAGTTTTTGCTGTATCACAAGCATATTTAGAAGGAATTAAGTAGAATTTATTTCATTCTTTTTTATATGCAGTAAATAACGATTTTCAAACAATTGAATTTCATTCCTTTAATATATTTGCTGGATTTAATTCTTTCAGTTGTGAAACTATTTGAGCAGTGTTTTTATCTCAAAAAGTAATATATTTATTTTGTTCAGTAATTTCTTTAATTTTTTGTATTTTTGAATCCATTTTTAAAAGATCCTTTTCATCAACAATTTTTAAGTTTTTTAATAAAACATAATAATTTTGATCTTTTATTATATAATCAATAAAAGCATTTATTTCCATTTTTACTTCTTCTTCCCCTTTAGGAGTAGCTTCAATAATTCATTCAATTTTTGTTTTAAATTGTGCATCAAAACCAGAATTTTTAGAAATATAATCTTTTAATTTTAAATTAATTTTTGATTTTCAAAATTCCTCCATATCCATATTAAATTTTGCCTCAAAATCACCTTTCTCCTCAAAATTAGTATAAGTTTCTAATTCTCATAATATTTTTTCAAAACTATTCACACCTTGTTTTAAAAGATTTTTTTGAATTTTAACTAATTCATCATTTACCTTTTTAGTATCACTTTCAGATAAAGTATTTTTAAAAACATCTTTTTTAGCTTGTTGAGCTAATAAATATTCTCTTTCTTCTAGTTTTTGAATAATATATTTTAATATTGCTGTATTTTTATCAGAAAGTCTTTTTTTACCATTTAATATTTTATATATTTTTATTTTTAAATTTTTTACTTTTTTATCTGAAACTTTTAAAACAAAATTATCAATTAATTTAATATATTTTTCTCAATGTTTATAAGTTAAAATTTTTTCTTTGTACTCATTATCTTGATAATATCAAACTACAGAGTTTACACTAACTTGTCCAAACATTCATATAATAATAGCAATTGCTAATATTTTCTTTAATATTTTCATATTTTTTTCTTTTATTAAATAATAAATTAATTATATAATAAATTATTTTTTAGTAAAATTTAAAAACAAAAAAACTCTATATTTTAAAATATAGAGTTTTTTAAGAGTTCTAATTACCCTTCAAAGTTAGGATCAAATTTTTTAACAAAAGGAATAAGTGCCATCATTCTAGCTCTTTTAATTGCTTTAGCTAATTTTTTTTGATTTTTTAAAGATACATTTGAGTAATATCTTGGTACTATTTTACCAAATTTTGTAATATATTTTTTTAATAGTTCTACATTTTTGTAGTCTATATTTTCTCCATCTAGTGGACATGTTTTTTTAGACATTTTTTTTAAATTATTTTAATATAAAGTTTTGATTAATTATCAAAATCTGTTCCTCATAATAAGTCCATATCTTCATCTTCTGATGTAGGACCATCACTAAATTCTCCTCTTTTATTTAGGAAAATTATATTACCAACTACAACTTCTGTTTTATAAATTTTTTCACCATTATCTTTTTCAATAACTCTAGTTTTTAATCTACCTTCAACATAAACTAATTTACCTTTAACAAGAAATTTTTCACATCTTTCAGCTAATGCTCCCCAAGATACACAATTATGAAATTCAGATTCAGATTTATTTTCACCTTCAGCTGTTTTGTAATATCTATTTGTTGCAATAGTATATAATGCTACTTTTTTACCATTTTCAGTAGTTTTAACCATTGGATCTCTAGTAATATTCCCAATAAGAATTACTTTATTAATTGTTCTCATCTTTATTTAGTTAATTATTAATCTTCAATTTTTGCGAACATATATCTCCAAATACTTCTATTTAAATTCATTTCTTTTGAAATTTCAGCAATTTTAGTTCCATCTAATTCAATAGTATATAAAACATAAAATGCTTTTTCTTGTTTATTAATTTTATATGCAAGTTTTTTATCACCCCATACATCTTCATTTGTGATTTTTGCACCAGCTTTATCTAAAATTGATTTAACAACATCAATTTTTGCTGTTCTTTCTTCATCTGACAATGTAGGATCTACAATCATCATTAGTTCATAATTTACCATAGTTTTTCCCTTGGTTATTCATCCAATTCTTTAAATAATTGGAAGGATATAAAATAGTGCTTATTTTTTTAGCCCTAATATTTTATGTATAGAAAAAAAAAAGTCAAAGTTTTATTTTACTTTTTTTTGTTTTAAAGTAGAGTAAAAGAAAATAAATTATTTATTTAAAACAAAATATGAAAAAATTAAATTTAGAAGATATATTAGCATCAACTTCTGATCTTACAAAAGAGAGAAAAGTTGGATATGTAGCTATTATTGGTAGACCAAATGCTGGAAAATCTACTTTTATAAATACTTTGATTTGAGAAAAGATTTCTATAACTTCTAAAGTTCCACAAACAACTAGAAAAAAAGTTTTAGCAATTTATAATAATGATGATTCTCAAATAATATTTTTTGACACTCCATGAATTCATGATAATGAAAAAAAATTTAACAAAGCAATTAATCAGCAAGCTATTTCTAGTTTATCTGAAAGTAATCTAATATTATATTTTATAGATTCTTCTAGAAATTTCTGAGATGAAGAAAAATATATTGAAAAAATACTTGAAAATGTTTCTGCTCCAATATTAAAGATTTATACTAAAACAGATTTAGAAGCAAAAATAGGTATTCCTAAAAATAAGTCTAATGTATTCAAAATATCATCAGAAACAAAAGATGGTTTTGATGAATTATTAGCAGAAATAAAAAATAAATTACCAACTGCTCCACTTCTATTTCCAGAAAATATTTATACAAAACAAGATATGTTTTTTAGAATATCTGAAATGATTAGAGAAAAAGTTTTTACAAACACAAAAGAAGAAATACCTCATTCAATATTTATAACTGTTGATGAAATAGAAGAAACACAAACTAATGATTGAAAAGAATTATTAAAAATTGTAGCATATATTAATGCAGAATCAGATTCACAAAAATATATTTTGATATGAAAATGATGAAAATTAATAGCTAAAATGTGAAAAGAATCTAGAATTGAAGTTGAACAAGTTTTTGGAAAAAAAGTCTTTTTAGCTTTAAGAGTAAAAGTTAGAAAAAACTGGAGAAAAGATGAGAGATTAGTAAAAGAAATTTTAAATTAAAGTATTATAAAGACCGGTATCTAGTTACTTATATTAGTAACTAGATACCGGTCTTTATTTTTTCCTTTTTTAAAATTATTGGGCAATTTTTTGACTATTCATATATTCTCCAATAAATTGTCAAACTAATGGTGCTGGTTTATTAAGTATATTTGAACTATAACTAACAACTGTTCAAACACTAATATTTCATTTCTTATCCATAGAAATATGTGTTCTATTTGAAGTAAGTTCACTTAAATCACCGTATAATGAACCATTAATAATTAATTTATTTGATGTACTATCTGATTTAACTTTTCATGAAATATTAATATATGTACCATCTATATTAGTAACATTTTCTTTAATAATAATATCACCATTTTTTACAATAAATGCAACATTCTTAATAGATTCAATATTTCATTCAATAATTAAATCTCAATTTTCAATAATATAAGTTTTATTTTTATTTAATGCAATATTTCAAATAGTAATATTTGTATCTTTTATAAATACTACATTATCCATTCATTTATAAGGAATAAAACTGTTTAAATTTCATGAATTTCTAATATTATCAGATGTATTAAACATAGATATAGCATCTTTTTCAATAGTATCTGATTCATTCATTGCTTCTTTTATAAGACTAATATTATTAATAGTATTAATATCTGATAAATTATCTCATCAACCTAATACAGTTGCAACAAAATTATTTTGTTTTGTATTAATTTCAGCATTAATATTTTTATTATGATCATTTATTGTCTTTGCAATATCATTAACATTTGATAATTCCGCATTATCAGCTAAATATGCTGTTCATCATCATTGATTAGCTATACTTGATTTTGCAACTGTAATATACATTTGACCTGCAAGTATTGTAGACCAATCATAAGTAGATCATCCATTTTGAATAGTTAATACTAAATGTGATGTTTTTATCTTACCAGTTCAAAATCCAGAAGTATTTCATTTCATTTCATCAACATTAGAAATCAATTTAGAAGAATTTAAATACTTAGTTTGTCAAGAATACAAATATCAAATTGAACCATTTTCACAATAAGAATTTTTTCCAGAAATAATATCTCTATTACTTCAATTAAAATCTACATCATTATATTTAATTTCTCATTTATTTCATCTATCAAATAAACATAAATTATCCTCAAAATACATAGGAGTATCTCAAATATTTTTAATTAAAAGAGCTTTACTATCAACAATATTTTTTGAATTTAATGAATAAACATTAGTTACATCATCATAATTAAATACTTTTTGATTATGACCTATAGCAAAATTACTAACTGTTGTTATTGCTAATTCTCAACCACTTGGTAAAGTTTTATTTTTACAAATATCATCTTTATGTTCTATATAATAAGACCAACTATTTCAACAATTATTTCTATAACTAACATGTCTTGGATTTAAAGTACAAGAAGATGAACAAGATGAATTTGGTCAATTTTTAGAACCTAAATCACATTCTTCTTTTTTTCAATTTGAGTTTGGATTTTGAATAATTCAATCTCAACAATAATTTGATGGCTTATATTTACATTGTAAACTAGATAACCAACCTGATTTTTGATTTGGTAAAATTCTATTTTTAGAAACTCAACATTTTGGTTTTAATATTTTTTCTTCTCACTCAATATTAGTTCAAGGATTACAAGTAAAAATATAACTGTAAGCTGTTCAATCTTTTATAAAAGCACTTCTATTATCAGAAAAAACTGCTTGTTCAAATATTCAATCTCAATCACAATCAATTCAAATAGACCTTATATTAGAATTTCAAGTACAAGTATATTGATTACTTGATTTTTCAATATTATAACATTCTGCATTTGATCAACCATGTGATGATGTACCACCACCTGTTGTATAAGATGCATTACAATTTCAACCTGTAAAAACTTTTCAAGATCAATCTTTACATTTCCAAGCATAAGTTGTAGTTTTATGTGAAGTTCATTCTACAAAATCAGTTACTGTTTCTCAATCTTCTTCACAAAGACCTTGTTTAGAACTATTAATTGGAAAGCTAAGTGAACCTGTAACTAAAGATTTACAAACTTTTCAAGTTTCTTTTCAAATTATAAGAACTTCAATATCATGATCATCTTCATCTCAATTTCATTTTCAACTACATTTTGATCAAAAATTATTATCATCTAAATTAATTGTTTCTCAATCTCAATTACCATTAATATTATCTGCTTCAGAATCACAATCTGTTGCATTATCTTCTGTAATTTCAGAAAAGTTCTTTATTATATCACCATTATTTCAAGAAATAATTTTAAGATTTATTGTTAATGATCTAACTCATCAAATAGGTAAATCAAAAACATCATGTCTTGTTTGTCTTCAAACTGGTGTTGACCAACCATTTCATGGTACTAATTCTAACTCTACTGGAATATAATCTGTAACTTCAATATTTTTAGCAGGAATATCTCATTGGTTATAAACAGTAATTACATAAGGAACAATATCTCATAAATTATACAATCAAGTTTCAACTCTTTTAACTAAAGCTAAATCAAATTTTCAACCTACCATAATTTCTTCAATATCATGATCATCTTCATCTCATCATATATTACATGCATTTCATATATCATCATCTATAAGATTTTCATTAACATCTTCTCAATCACTATTACCATTTTGATTATCATCAATACTATCACAATCTTCTTTATCATAAGAATCATCTGAAATTTCAGCATAATTAGTTAAAGATATTCAATTTTTAGCTGAAGATAATATTTTTAATTTAATAGTTTTAAATTTTATAGAATTAGATCATGCATTTGCAGGAACTGATACTATTTTATTAATAGTTTTTCTATTTGAATCCATTGCTGACCATCCATTTTCTACAATTAATTCCATATTATTTGGAATATAATCTGTAATTTCAACATTATTTGCATCAATTCAACCTTGATTAATTACTTCTATTTTATATTCAATTATATCTCAAATATTATAAGGAGCTTCTGTAATAGTTGTTTTTCTTAAAGCTAAATCAAATTTAGGCTCTAAATCAGTAAAATTAACTGTACAAGTATCATCTGCAGGTCTTTCTTCTCAATTAACAATACATTCTAATTTAAAATCTCAACCACTAGAAAGATTAAAAGTTCATGATCTATCTGTAGAAACTTCTGTATTATTTAGGAATAATTTATAAGAAGTTGTATTTGAATCTCATCTACATGTGTAACTTCAATTATCCTTATTAACAACTAAACTTTCACAATCTCATTCTTTTTCCTTTACCTTAATTTCTTTATTACAATTATTAGAAGATATTGTTTCATTAACAATACATTTTGGATTATAAGTTCAAACTTTACTATAAGTACAATCTTTATAAACAATTTTCTTTTCATCTGTTATTCAAAAAAATGTTTCAGTAACTCAATTTCAACAATCAATTTTAATTTGATTTGCATTTGTTGCTTTACAAGAAATAGTTTTAGTTATTCTATCATTTCATATTACAATTGGATTAATTGAATCTGAATATCATAATTTATCACAAGTAGGTAATATTACATCTAATTTTTTTATACATGAATTATTTGTGATACTATCATTAACAATACATTTTTGAGTGTATTTTCCTGCTTTTGTATAACGACAGTATTTAGTAACAGTTTTTGTTCATTTTTCATTTCAAGAAAATGTTTGTTTTTTTCCATTTCAACAATCTATTTGAATCTTTTTTGCATTTAAAGCGCTACAACTAACTGTTTTTATTGTTTTATTTTTTCAAATAACAATTGGATTTATAGAATCTTCATAGGATAACGTACTACAAGATGTAGGAGGTGCTAATGTATAAGAAATTAAATCTAAATTACCACATCAAACAATTAAAATACCATTTTCATAACGAACTATTGATCTACGATGATTCATTTTTGAATTATAAACATCATTATAAGAATCAGGTATACCATCTCAATTTATATCTGTTCATGCTTGAATTCAAGCATAAATTCTTGCAACTTTATCTTTTAATTCATTAATATCTATCTTATTTGGATCATATCAAATTCCGTCTAAATAATGATCAACAACAGATTTAGTTATAGCTGCCCATCAACTATATCATCAATGCTTAGTTTTATTATAAATATCAACAGATTCTATAGAATGATATCTTTCTGCCTGAACAAATGATATATTTATAGAAAGTAACATTACTATTCACAAAAGAATTATTTTTATTATTTTTTTCATTTTTATTATTTTTTATATTTTACTAAAATATTTTTTACTTCATTTATAAATTCTGAATTATCATTTATTTTTCTAAAAGGTCATTTTATATTTGAATATTCTCTTATAAATCAATAATAATAAGATAAATTATCTCAATTTAAGACTTTTTTTAAATATTTAATTGAACTTTTTACATCTGATTTTAATGCATATGACTTTGCTAAATCATATTCTCAAGCAATTTGTGTTCTTTTTTTATCATTTCACATTAATAATATATCCTCAGTAGAAACCTCTACTTGTTTTTTAAAATTTTTAATAGCATTATCAAAATCATCTTTTATATAATAATATATTCCTAAATTTTTATAAGCAGTTGATGAATTTGAATATAATTCTATTGCTTTTTTTAACTGCTCTGGTGCTTTATCAAATAAATCTCAATCTTGCAATATATATAAAGCTCATAGTGATAAATAATTATTTGGATAATCTTTATTTTCTATTATACCTAATTTTGCATTTTTTATTGCATTATTTAAATCATCCTTTTGTTGAAAAATAATACTTAAATCATAATACATTTCAGATTTTAAATATTTATCTTCTGTTTTATTTAAAATTTTATCAAAATATATTTTAGCTTTTTCATTTTCTCATATTCTTATTTCATATCTTCATCTATTTATCATTGTTTTTAGATTATCTAAATCTAATTGTTCTGCTTCTAAATACAAGTTATTGGCTTTTTTTAAATATCATTGCAAATCCAAAACATGTCATTTTTGATTTAATGCCTCAATTTTTTGTTCTTTAGTTATATTTTTTATAGCTAGAACCATATCATATTGTTTTAAAGCTTTAGAATATTTTGTTTGAATTTCATATGCATATCATTTTAAATATTCTACAGTAAGCTCTGATTTCATTCCATTCAATATTTCTAAAGCCTTAACTGCAAATCTTTCTTCATTAAAATAAGCATTTCAATATTTTAAATATGATTTTGCTAAATCTAATAATTCATCTTTATTTTTAGAATCTAAATATAATTCTCTTGCATTTATTTCTGATTCCATAATATTTGATGGATTTTCAAATGATTTATTTTCTTCTTTATTATCTAATTGTTTTTCTAGTTGCTTATCTTCTTCTCACCAAAAGCAAGAAGTTAAAAGTAATGCTAAAGTAAGCATTAAAAATATGTTTTTCATATTATATAGTTTTTTAAATGGTAAATATACTTAATTAGTTTATCATTATTTATTTTAAAAATCAATAATAATAGCTTGACTTTTTAATTTCTTATATTTTAAGTATAATAAATTAAAAAAAAAGTCAAATAAAAAAAATAAAGCCAATATGCTTTATTTTTTATGCTTTTTTAGTAATTTTAATTATTCCAAAACCTAATATCATAGCTAATAACATTAACAGAATATAATCTTCTGGTCCTGTATTAGGTAATTGTTCTACACCACTTTTAGGTTTAATAGTTTCAGGTTCTTTTTCTTTTACTTCAGGCACATTTTTTCATGATTTAAATAAAATACATTCTTTATGTTCTGAATTATTTGAATCTATTGTACCATTATCTAAAATATTATGAGTAATGATAACATATTTTAATAAACCTATATTTTTACCTTCTTCTGCTTTATTTTTAACCAAAGTATAAGTAAAACCTTTTTTAGATTTTATCCAAGTAACTTTTTTTCATTTTGGTAAAATATAACCTTCTTCTTCTGAGTTAAATAATTTATTTAATTCAGGTGTATATTCCCAGAAAGCAACTTTAGATGGATCTTGTTTCCATTGAACTAAAGAAGGAGCTAGATTAACCATTTTAGGCATTGTTTGCTGTTCTTTAAAAAGAAGTTTATCAGCAGTTGAAGCATTTATCCATTCATCTTTCAATTCTCCTAAATGTGAACCTTCTCATCTTGATCTATCTGTAAAACATTGATCTGTATTACTACATGAATTTGCAGCAAAAATTGCATCTGAACTACACTTTACTTCAGTATAAGCATTAGCTGATAATATAGACAGAGCAACAACTGATACAACTGTTAATATACTTCTTATTTTCATATTCTATATAATTATTAATAATAAACTTTATAACTATGTAACAGTATATAAATTTTGAAATATAGTCAAAAAAAAATCACTAATAATAGTAATTTTTAACGGACAAAATGAGTTAAAACAGTTATAATATATATTATTTTTTCTTTAATATTTTATTAACAACTAGCTGTTGAACAATCATAAATCAAGTTGAAATCCCCCAATAAATCCCTAAACCTGCAATAAAGGTAAATGTGAAAACAGTTACCATAATAGGCATTCAATATTGCATAAATTTATTCATCATTTCAGGATCAGGCATCATAGAAGCTAATCAATCCTCTCATTTTTTCTTTTCCAAAACAGCTCATTTTTGAGTTTGTTTAGCTTTATCAGCTAATGATAATTTAATTTGTAAAAATTGTAAACCTCATACAACTAAAGCCAAAATAGCTCATTGAATAGGTAATTCAAGACCAGTTTTAAATAAATCAATTCCATAAAAAATATGATTTATACTATCTATTTTAAATTCTTGTAAAAAAGAATATAAATAATAAGCATTTGCAGGATCTCTTATTTCTAATATTACATTATACAATACAAATAAAATTGGCATTTGTATCAACATAAAACCACAAGATCACATTGGATTAACTTTTTCTTCCTTATAAAGAGCCATTAATTTTTGACCTAAAATTGCTTGTTGCCCCTTATATTTAGTTTGAATTTCTTTAATTTTTGGTTGAATAGCTTGAAGTTTTTTTTGACTAATCATCATTTTATGTTGAGGCCATAAAATAATTAATCTAACAATAATTGTTATTAAGATTATTCACCAACCTAAAGAATATCAAGTAATAAGTATTAACCAATCAATTAAATTCATAATTGGTTCATAAACAAAAGCAATAAAAATTTTAGAAATAGCTCATCTATTTTCTAATTCAAATTTAGCTATTGGTTCTTTTCAATTAATATGTGCTTCAAAAAAGTAATCTCAAGCTATTTCTAATTTTGAATAAACAGATGAATAATCAATTATATAAGTTTCTGTAGATTTTAAAATTACATCTTTACAAAAATCTGTTTTTGAAAAATCAATAATTCATGCATTAGATTTTAAACTAATATCTTTACATGTGTTAAATTTAATTTCATTAGCTGTAAGATTTTTTACATTTAATTTCACACTTGCAGGTATTGAGTAACTACTTGATTGAGTAGAAATTATAACTCAAGCATTTGTAATCTTTTTACTTTCTTCTCAACCTGGAATTAATTTAATAATTAGAAATACTAACAAAAATATTATTAAAAAGTCTATAATTTTCTTCATTTTTTTATTTTAAAATATATAGCCCCTAATAAGGGGTTGGAGTTTCAACTACTTTACTTTCTTTATTAAAAAATTCAAATCATTTTTGAAACTTTTTATTATTTCAATTTTTTTTCTATCAAGTTTAGTTTGTTTTTTTACTACAAATACAAAATCACAAAATTTATTTTCTTTATAATTGTCTAAATATAAGTTTGATTCTCTTATTTTATCAAAAAAAATTCTTCTAAAAAAAACTCTTGTTACATTTGTATTTACTGATTTTGCTCAAATAACAATAGAAAATCTATTAAAAGATTTTCTATTTTCTTTTTTATTTAATACAATTCAACTAGAAAAGAAAGGCTTTGTTTTTCATAAAACCTTTTTTACTTCTCTTTCTTTTAATCTAAAAATTTTCTTTATCATTCTTTATATTTAAGACACAAAAAGAGATGTTTTAACAAAACATCTCTACATATAGAGACCTTTCGCTGAAAGGTCTTTTTTTAAACTATTTTCTTTTAACATAGTTACCTTTACCATCAAAAGGAGTTTTTCTAGCAGTACCACCAGCAATAATATGCATTTTAGGTTTACCATTAATTTCTTGATATCTTTTTGGGTAAGATACTGTTAATTGATGCCTACCTCTTCTTCTTCTATTTTTAAGAATTTTTCTACCTGAAGCAGAAGCACTTCTTTTTAAGAATCCATGAACTCTTAATCTTTTTCTTTTCTTTAATTTACCTAACATTTTATTATTTTTAATTAATTATTAATTTTTACTGGCATATCATATTAAATAATATGAAAAAGTCAAAAAGTTTTTAAAGATTTTTTTTAAACCCCAAAATTTACCTTCATTCTCTCCAGCCAATGTAACCTTGGAAGTGGTAATCAATGTTTTACTAAAAAATTATATTCCATTTTTACTATTCTATAATAATCTCAATTTTCTGATTTTATTACTTTTTTTAATATTTCTGGATTTATTTTCCAGTTTCAATTTGAATCAAAACCTTCATAATCTTGTAGGGTCTGCAGGCCTGCAGACCCTACTTTTTCTGCATAAATTAATTCATTTTCATCTGGAATGTCAACTTTTATTTTTTCATCTCTCCACATAAATCATTCTTTTACTATTTCTTCTTTTTTAAATCAACCAATTAATCAAGCAACTGTATCATTAAAATAAAATGGATTTAGTTTTGCTGGAAAAAATTTTCATAAATCTCAAGATTTATCCATAGTTTCAAAAATTTCTGAAGCTAATTTTTCCCACTCTTCTTTTGTGTATTGCTTATTTAATATGCAGTAACTTTTATTTTTTAATCAGATACATCAAAGGCAAAAAGAACAACTTATTTGTAAAAAATAGTCAGGTTGTGTAGAAAGAGATTATGAGTAAAATTCATAAAATTTGAAAGAATCAACTTTAAATCATAACCTCTTTCCAATGCACAAACTGACTAAAATTACTCCATTTAT